>Ga0209596_1003282_pt1 | contig 12817 bp, 14 predicted proteins | sample M_130807_MF_Meta_FD_187314 | JGI IMG/M metagenome (GOLD analysis project Ga0209596, IMG submission 187314) | Freshwater microbial communities from Lake Montjoie, Canada to study carbon cycling - M_130807_MF_MetaG (SPAdes) (version 2) | ecosystem: Environmental > Aquatic > Freshwater > Lake... | reverse complement strand
GTTCCGTCTCGGTCGCCGAGCTATCGCACTCGGGCTTGGGCTTGGGCTTGTACAGGCATTCTTTCAGTACGCCTACGTTGAAGCCGTAACGAATGCGGGTGTTGGGATCGCGACAGCAATTGAACTCTGTTTAGCACCTGTCCTTGTTGCAGTAGTAAGCGTTGTCCTCCTGCGCGAGCGACCCGACCGATTCGTGATCGGAGCGATCGCTTTCGCAGCAGCTGGGACGCTCGTGCTTGCGCTCAACGGGACAAGCCCAAAGTTTGCTGCAACGTTTGATGTCGGCATTGCCTGGTCGCTCGCCTGCATGGTTGGCTACGCCTCGTACATCGTGCTCGTGCGACGCCTCGCCGTGGGGATCCACCCACTCGAACTCGTGGCGCTTGCATCTGCTGGCGGCTTTGCGGTGCTGGCTCTCCCCGCTTCGCAGATCGGACTACCAAGCCTTACCGGGGTCAACATCATCGTGCCAGCCGTACAGTTTGCCTACCTTGCGCTTGTCGCGACCTGTCTCGCCTATGCACTGTTTGTCTCAGGTGTTCGGGCAACCAGTGCAACCACTGGATCGCTCGGTGCACTGGCAATGCCGCCAACCGCAACGATTCTCGCCGCAATCCTGTTGGGTCAGGTCCCAACGCTCGAGGTGCTCGCCGGGCAGCTTCTCCTGATGGCTGCCATGGCGGTAACGATCATCCGCACCGCCCGACAGGGCCAACGCGCACGATGAGGCGGTCGCTTCTTACGGCAGCTGCTGCGCTGCTCATCGTCCTCGCTATTGCAGCGTGCAACTCACCGCAAGATGCTGGGAAGAAGCCGGGCTGTCCAACTGAGCAACCAGCAGCACTCACCAATCACGAAGAGTTTGACATTGAGATGCGCACATCAATGGGCAGTATCACCCTCCATCTCGCTGCCGACAACTCGCCGATTGCGGTTGGAAACTTTGTTGCACTTGCGAGCTGTGGTTTTTATGACAACGTGATCTTCCACCGGATTGCGACGATGCAGGATGGTACGCCGTTCGTTATTCAGGGTGGTGACCCGCTCGGAACGGGCCAGGGTGGACCCGGCTACCTGATTCATGACGAGCCGGTGATTGGTACATATCAACGTGGAACCCTCGCCATGGCGCGAACGAGCGAACCAAACTCGCAAGGGAGTCAGTTCTTCATCGTCCTCTCAGACGCGGCCGCTGGGCCGCTTGAGCAGGCGCGTACCTACGCAATATTAGGCGAGGTTGCTGGAGGTATGGATACGGTTGATGCGATCTCACAGGTTCCGCTCGGAGGTGGCACCCAGCCGATCGACCCCGTTGTTATCGAGAGCGTAACGGTCACGCGCACCACTCCGTAGCGCGGTAGAATCCAACCAATGCTGGCGTAGCCGGCACACGCGGCACTGCCGCAGAGGGGAGCCCGATGGCCACTGCACGTATTGAAACTAATCTGGGTGTCATTGAGTTTGAACTCCTCGATGGGATGGCCCCAAAGACAGCAGAAAACTTCACCACGCTCGCAAAGAAAGGCTTCTATAACGGCGTGATCTTTCATCGCGTCGTACCTGGCTTTGTGATCCAGGGTGGCGACCCAGACGGGACAGGACGCGGCGGTCCTGGTTACTCATTCGACGATGAGCCGGTGACCGTCCCGTATGCGCGTGGCACCGTCGCGATGGCGAACTCTGGACCAAACACAAATGGGAGCCAGTTCTTCATCTGCCTTGAGGACCTGCCGCAACTCCCGCCGAAATACACGATTTTCGGTCAGGTGACCTCGGGGTTGAAGGTGGTTGCCGCAATCGCTGCGACCCCCATTGGCGCTGGGGATCGCCCTATTGAGCCTGTAACAATGTCGAGCGTCACGATTACTGAGTAGCCCGCCAGCCGCCTCACACGCACGCTCCTCGCCCGTTGAGGGGGTTGGAATCGGTCAACCAGAGGAGTATCCTGAGCGCAGCTGTTCTTGTTCGAAGGTCATGGGTAGGTGGGTTAGGGTAGTCGCTTTAGGCGACGTGATAGATGCTCTTCGAGCGTTGCAAGCAGGGTTGACTTGTTCGCCCTTCAAGCGGACCGGCTTCAGGCGGTCCCCTTCACGGGGGGCCGCCTGATCTATTCTCAGCGCAGGCGCTCGTAGCTCAGTGGATTAGAGTGTCTCCCTCCGAAGGAGAAGGTCGCAGGTTCGAATCCTGTCGGGCGCACCATCACTCTTTCCTTCTCACCATTAGACTCGCCCCATGCAGAACCGTGATCTCCAGCAGGTCCCACCACATCGTCGCCCCACCCTTGTCGTAGCGGTCATCGCAACGGCAGCGGCGATCGCCGTTGGCCTTACTGGAGATGATGAGCGCCTTCTCTTAATCCCCGCTGCACTCGGACTTCTCTGGGCGGCCGCGTACCGGGCGCACGCAAGCGAGAGCCTTCGATCGAGGCGTTCCCCGCAGGGATCAATCGTTGTCCGTCGCAACCCAACCCCGGAGCCACGGCGACGAAACGAGATGCCGCCAACTTCATCCGGGCACTCACCATCTGCAGTAGTAGGCGCGACACGCGTTGCAGATAAGACGCTCGTGAGACGCGTTGCTCAAGGAATGCCCGCCGCCCCCTCTCGCGAGGGTAAGGCGAAAAAGAAGAAGCGCCGTGGCGGCGGCGAAGAGGGACCGAACCTCGGACTTTAAGGTGCGAGTCGCACCCGAACCTTTGGCGGTTTCGCTCTATTTGAACATCCTGCGCTCATCCAGTTATCGCGAATGGCCGTCTTCTCTGCGCTATTCATGCTGAGTCCCCATCGAATCTTTACGTCCACCCATTCGACAAGATAGGTACACCAGCTCCCCTGGTAGGGTGGCATCCAAAGCGACGGGTCATCGTCACTCTTAGAACGATTCTCTCCCAGCGAAACTGCACGAAGTGTCCAGCCCACACCAAGGTCATTTGCGTAGGATTTTCTCCGTGCGAGCGTCCACGATGCAGATCCAGATCGCCAGACTTCGGCGAGCGGGACCATGTGATCGACGTCGAGTTGGATTGCGATGCTCACGACTTTGTTGTCGTAAAGGCTGTACCAGCGACCACTCTTCACCGTGACGCCAGAGGTGTTCATTACCACCGTGGTAGTGGATTCGTTGATCAGCACCTCTGCGCGCGTATCGAGGCCGTCGTGATCGTCGTCGGTCCAGGAGCTACCGAATTGCGCACTCCGGTTGTACGCTCCCGTGTAATCAGTCCGCACTGGTAAACACGAGAGTGCGCTCAGGAGTTGGAGCGTGGCGCCTTCTCGTGTGCACGATGCGCTCCGTGCTATTGCCGGTGTTGTCGGCAGGAGCGTAGCGACGAGCAGCAAGACGGCGGCGAGATGCTTGAGGCGTAGGTAATGGTTGCGCATTGGACTAGTCTCGCCTATCTGCGCGCCAGCTCTACGGCACAACCGCCGTTTCACCCCGAAGGAGCAGGGTCCCGTCGCTGTCGAGCACGCTCAGCGCGTATCCCTGCGCGGCACCTCCTGCGTGTGGGTAGAGCAGCACATCCACAGCAGCACCGCGTGCCAGAGCGAGGTACTCCAGGCGAATGTGGCGCCGCGTGGCAGCGAGTTGGTCGGGGGCGAGCTGCGCGAGTGCCTCGTCGACCACTTCAAGCCAGGCGGCATTGTTGATGTGGCCGAGCGGGTCAACATCGGCGGCACGTAGTGCAATTGTCGTCTTGAGCAACGGTGACTCGGTTGCTGGTGTGCCAACTTTAGTTGGAGCAAACGTGGCACCAATAGAGGCGACGAATGGCTCGAACTCCGCGGGGAAGCGGGTCGGCTTGCCCGCTGCGTCGGTCATCACCCAGTCAATGATCGCGTCGGCGGCCACTCGACCTTCGCCCGTAAAGATTCGCGTACGCCGACGCGCCATGACGTGGCGGAATCCCACAAGTGCAGTTGTGCCAATGAGTGCGGCATTTGCGCGCGGCATCTCATCAAGCACCATGTCAATAGAACGAACCACCCAGCCGACTCCGCGCGCTTCGTACCATGCGCGTCCATACTCGAGTCGTTCGCTGTGTTGCCACGCAAGGTCTTGTGCATGGCGCAAGATTGCAGCAGCGCGCATGCGTCCATCGCGGGCGCACTCGTCGAAGCGCACGCTTCGTGCCGCATCTCGATACCGTGCGGTTGCGGGGAGGTGCGCCTCATCAGGTGCCTCGCCTGAAACAAGTCGGGCTTCGAGCTCACTGCGCTGCGCGCCCATCAGTGGGCGAGCCTCCCGAGAGATTCGAGCGTGATGATGCGCGTCTTTTCGCGCGGGCCGCGAACGATCTCGAGCCGGGCGGCAACGACAGGTGCGCTGTCGAAGAGCACGAGTCCGATGCCGATTCGCACACCGCTACCCGCTGCACGGATTCGTGCGTCTTCGAGTTCGGCGAGGAGGCTTGCGTCGATGCCGCGCGCGCCCCACTTGCAGTCCCAGAGTTCGGGGGTGGGGCCAGCCTCAACACTCACGTCAAACGGGTGCGGGTCGGCAGAGACACCGTCGACGGCAAAGCGTCGCTCGCGCCGAACGAGGCGCTCCGCATCACGTGCGAGCGCAGGTCGACGCCGAAGGAGCTCGGCCGTAACCGCTTCAACGATGGCTCCGCGAAACTGGGCGTTGGACTGCGGTGCCTTATCGCCAACCTGAAGCGAGCCGACGATGAGTGGATCGCTACTACCTCGCTGCGGTGCGAGCACGCCAAAGTACGCAGCAGCGGTGGCTGCGTCGGGGGCCGGATCGTTCATGATCGCGCGAGCGGCCAGGCGCTCAGCAGGCTTTGCGCCCGCAATCGCAACAGCAAGAGGCTTTAAGAGGGGGTCCGCCTGAATCCCTGCATAGACCACCGCGCGACCATCGCGCGGTGCATCGGTAAACGAGATCCCAGCAGGTAGACGGGCAGCGACTGCGGGTCCGGTTCCTGTGCTGGCCGCATCGCTCGGGAGTGCTGCTGGGTTAAAGGCGGCAAGGAGGAGGAGCGTCGAGAGGCGCGGCTGCATGCCGATCCAGTCAATCGCGCGATGCGGGTCGCCGGCAGCAAGCACGCGCTCGGTCGCAGCAGTGAGCGCATCGAGTCCCTGTTGCGCAACGGGCGGAAGTGGACGGTCGCCAATTGCCGCATGTGTTCGCTCAAGCTCCGCAGCGCCAAGTGCGCTTAGTGCCAGCACGTGATCGAGTGCGTCAACGACCTCTTCGCCCATGCTCACAAGGCGGTTGAATGCGTCACGTTGTTGCTGCAGCGCAGGGTTACTCATAGTTTTGGCCAACGCAAGGCGAGCGCGTCGAGCAAGAGCTCTGGATTTCCATTGGCGTTCAGTGCAGAGAGTGATCGTTCCACCGCACGGAGAGCGGCTGCCCACGTTGGGGCGCTTGCACGCGAGGCGACGGCCGAGAGTTCGGCAAGGTCTTCGGGGAATGCAACAGAACCAGGTGCGCCAGCAGCGACACAGGCAAGGTCACGTGCGACACCACGCCAGAGGCGCAAGAGTGCACGAACGCGTGCGCGGCGCTCGGCAGGGGTGGGCTTTGCGCTCGCCCGCTTTGTCGTTGCGCGCTTTGGTTTTGCTGGTGCGGGGGCTTCTGCCTCCCTATCATCACTTGTGCCGTCAGAATCTGCCGCCACCTCTTCGCGCTCCTCAGCTTCGTCGTCTCCCGTTTCTGCGACGAGAATTGCGCTTGCATCGGTCACGAGTGTGCCGAGAAGTGCGAGTCGCACGTGCGGAAGGGTTGAGCTGAGGTCGAGAATCTGGCGACGCAGTTGCGCGTGTGCGCGTGCTGCCTCACCGGTAGCGCCCGCACTGATGAGCGTGCCCGGGCGGCCACCTGCCATGCGCAAGAGTCGTGTTGCTGTTGCTGCGTCGACGCTGAGGCGCTCGGCGATAAGCTCCGCAGCGGCGGCGGCCTCTGGTAGGCCGATGCGCACCGTTGCACAGCGACTGCGAATTGTGGGGAGGAGCGTTGCGTCTTCTGCCGCAGAGAGCACTACGTGCGTGTGCGTTGGCGGCTCTTCGAGCGTCTTGAGCAGCGCGTTTTGCGCCGCCTCGTTCATTCGGTCGGCACGTTCGATCAGCGCAACGCGGCGCCCACCTTCAATTGGGAGTAGCGCGAGACCGGCAACAAGTTCGCGGATCGGTTCGATGCCGATCTGATCGGATGCGCCACTCGGCTCAATCCGCACAAGATCGGCGTGATTGCCCGATGCAACAAGTCGGCATGGACGACAGGTGCCACACGGGCCGCCATCGACCGGCGTCGCACAGAGCAACGTTGCGACGGCGTCGCGCGCGAGCGTTCCGGCACCGGCGCCGCGCGGACCAACGATCAGGAGTGCATGCGGTGGCGTCCCGTTAAATAGCTCGGCGAGATGCGCAGCGGCGGCATCGTGCCCGCGCACGAGGAAACGTGCGGGGCGATGCATGCCACGTGATGGCGGCGCGCTGACCGCCTTCGCCATCCGCTAGGACCCCTTGCTCCCCTTGGGCTTCGGTCGTGCGGCAGGCTTCTTGAGTGCGACCTTTGCGGTCGGCTTGACCGCACGCTTTGTCGCTGGCTTAGCCACTGCACGTCCTGCCGGCTTCGCGCCGCGCGCACGTCCACGTGAGACGGGAGCATCGTTGCCTGAGAGCGCAGGCGCATCGGTCGCCGAGCGGCCGGTTGCCTGCAGCTGCGAGCGCAAGAGCGCTGCAACCTCTGGCGAGACGTCGCTGATCTCGTCACCACCGCGGAGCGGTACATCACGCTGTGAGCGAGCAACCTCATCTGCGATGCGCGATGGGCCAGAACCGAGCTGGCGACGCCCTGCGCTATTCGCGCTGCGCGGCCCGCCGGATCGGTCCCCTGCGCCAAGATACTCAGGAACGCCACCGGGAACCTCGTCGAGGTCACCCAGTGTCATCACTTCAATCTCGTCGCCATCGGCGTCAACGCCGCCACCCTGTACGTATCCAGGCTCGCCTGGGACGCCGCGTCCGCGACGCCCGCGTCCACCGCGACGACGACGACGGCGACGGCCGTCTTCATCGGTTTCACCAACCTCACGCGGCCGCGCAGTTGCGGCGGCAGCAATATCGCTCGGATCAAGATCGTCGAGGGTGAATGTCTCAATGGAGTCGGCATCGAGCACCGTGCTGCCGACACGAATCGTTGAGCTGCGTGCGCGACCCTCTGCTGCACGTGGCGCGACACCACGTCGCGGTCGAACGCCACGCTCTGGTCGCTCAGGCACGCCGCGTCGTGCGCGCATTGGCGCTTCCGACTGCTTGTCGGGAACCTCGGTCATTGAAAGATCTTCCTCGCCCTCTGCGGCGATACGGCGACCACTGCGGGCCCCCGCCTCAACCTTGGCGATCGAGGTGATCTCGATGAACTGATCGGCGACCTCAACGAGATCGCTGCTCGTATTGGCGCGGAAGCTCACCACCTCGACGCGAACGCCCATGTCTTGCACGGCGCGAATTGCTGGAGCGAAGTCTCCGTCGCCCGAGATGACGACAGCGATATCAAGCTTTGGTGCAAGGCGCACGAGGTCGACCACGAGCTCGATGTCAAGGTTCGCCTTGAATCGTCCGTCGCCATACTTGCGCACATCCTTGGAGACAACCTTGTAGTTGTTGCGTGCAAGGAAGTTATGGAATGCCTTCTGATTCTCGTTATCTGGGTCAAGCCCGGTATAGGCGTATGCGCGAACGAGGTCGCGGTTGGCCGTTAGGGTCTTAAGGAGCGTCACGTAGTCGATATCGACCCCGGCGGCCTTTGCTGCGTAAAACACATTTGCCACGTCGACAAATATTGCGATGTTGCGTGCCATAAATTTGGTACCTCTAGTTTCTTGTAGTCATTGATGTGGCATGCGCTGCTACGACGGGGCTGGCGCCGGTATCGGCTGCCTGCCCGCGCGTCGGAGCGCACGGCTGCACCTACCCACCCTAGCAGAGGGGGCTCGCCCGACAGGATTCGTGCGTAAACGGCGCTGGTGGGGCTGTTTTAGCGATCGTTCCGCGCGTCGACGATCTGTGCGGCGCCGGCGATCCAGACGCCGAGGCCGACCAGGGTGACCCAGAGGCCGGGTGCCGTGTTGAGGCCGAAGACCGCTGAAAGCGGGAGGTCGTTTCCCGTAGCGGTAACAGCTGCCCCGCCCGCAGCAAGGAGGAATGCGCTCGTTGCAATGCATACGAGCACGAGATGGGTTGGCCACCAGTCAATCCTCAGCGGTTCGCCAACCGCCTCTGGCGCAATGATCACCGCAAGAACTGCGAGTGCAGCGAAGAAGCCAACAAATCCTGGCGAGTCGAAGGCGTTACCAATCTCTGGTGCAAGCCCGCTGCCGCTGATCGTCCACCATGCCGGGAGCGCGCCGAGCACCACGATGACGGCACCAGCTGCACTCAAACCGCGACCGTTGCTCCGCCGAAAGAGGCTCCCTGATGAGGATTGAACGCTGCCGAGTGGTTTCATCTCAGGCCTCTCCAATGATGGATGCGTACAGTTCACGCTTCAACACGCCGACATAGCGAAGGTTGCGGTAGTGCTCGCCGAAGTCGAGGCCGTACCCAACAACGAACTCGTCGGGGATCTCAAACCCTGTCCACGTGACGGGAATGTCAACGAGTCGTCGTGCTGGCTTGTTGAGTAGCGTTGCGATGCGAACGGAGCGAGGATTTCTTCCTTCAAGGTAGGTGGTGAGGTAGCTGAGTGTGAGGCCGGTGTCGATGATGTCCTCGACGATGACCACGTTGCGACCCTCAATCGATCCAGATAGATCTTTCAGGATGCGTACCTTGCCACTGGACTCCGTGCTGCCACCACCGTACGACGAGACCTCCATCAGGTCGATCTCAACATTTCGCGGTATGGCGCGCATGAGATCGGCAACAAACACGAGTGAGCCCTTCAGCACGCTGACAAGCACGATCGCTTCGCCTGCCGGGTATGCGGCGTGAATCTCGGCGCCGAGCTCGCGCACGCGCGCTGCGATCGCCTCTTCGGTAATCAGCACCGTTGCGATGTCGTCGTGCGGATTCGCGCTTGCCGTCATGCACGCTCCTGCTGCTTCCCCCGCGCCGCGTTGAGAACGCGGCTCTCGTGCACGGATAATAGGGTGTGCGGCACCACCCACGCAGCCCACCCTTGCGCAGCGCGGTCGGCGGCCTCCAACACTGGCCGCGGATCGGATACCCTCCAGGGGTATGGAGCCACATCTGGGTCACAGCTACACCAAGGATCGGAAGGTCCTCGTGAACCGCCTGCGCCGTCTTGAGGGCCAGGTTCGCGGGATTGCCCGCATGGTCGACCGCGAAGAGTATTGCGTTGACATCTTGCAGCAGACCGCCGCGCTTCGCGCCGCAGTTGATGCTCTCGGGCTCTTAATCCTTGAAGACCATGTTCGCGGCTGCGTGAAGAGCGCAATCGAAAAGGGCGATGCAGATACCTACGTGGAGGAGGTCCTCGACGTCGTTCGACGCTCGATGGGCCGCCCTGCGCGCAATACGGTCACAAAGCCTGGGGCGAGCGACTGACTACGAACGAGCGGCTGCCGCTGCCAACTGACCCGGCGGCACTTGCACCAACAGAGGTTGAAACGCTCGAAGCACTTGCGCCGTTGCTTGCCGCCGCAGGGCTCGCACCACTCAATGAGAGCGAGCGCGCGATAATTGCTGCCCACCTGCGACTCCTCGACGCATGGAATCCTGCGATTAACCTTACGCGCATTACTGCACCGCGCGATCGTGCGGTGCGCCACCTGCTCGACGCCCTTGTTGCAGTGCCGCTCATCGAACCGCTCCTCCCTGCACATGGTGCGAAGATCGCCGACCTTGGGTCGGGTGGTGGCTTTCCCGGCGTGCCACTCGCTGCACGCCTCCTCACTGCGCACAGCGACGCATCGCTTGAGTTGATCGAGGCAACACAAAAGAAGGCGCACTTTCTCCAAACTGTTGCAAGTGCGTCTGGCTTCGGCGCACGGTTGCGCGTACAAGCAGCACGCGCAGAGGCACTTGGACATGCTGGTGGGCCGCGCTACAACCTCGTTACCGCTCGCGCCGTTGCGCCACTTGCCGATCTGGTGAAGCTTGCTCTGCCGATATTGGTGCCGGGCGGCCACCTGATCGCGTGGAAGCGGAGTGGCGACTCGTGGCCAGCAGAGTTAGCAGCAGCCGCTGGAGAGATTGGGAGTGCGGCGATCCGCGTGCAGCCTCTCGACGTCCCAGAACTCACTGGGGCCTTGCTCGTGCTCATAAAGCGCCCAGAGCGGGTGTAGACTGAGCACGAAATCAATGCTTGCGACGGCGCCAGGCGCCGCGCACCACGAGAACGGGGCGGAGAGGCATGCCAACAAACGACCAGCATCGGGGGCCAGACTGGCACGACAACGACGGTGAGGAGCTGTTTGTTGCCCAAGACCAAGACCATCTCGTTGCCTCTGAGGCGGGGAGTGCGCCGCTCCATACATTCGATCGAGCCAGCCAGACAGCGAAGCGTGTGCTCTTCGGGCGCGCGATCTCATCGGCCGACGAGGGGGAGCAGCGGCTCTCCAAGCGACTCGCACTACCGATCTTCTCTTCTGACGCTATCTCGTCGAGCGCATACGCAAGTGAAGAGATCCTTCTCGCGCTCATTGGTGCAGGCACGGGCGTACTTCTGTACGGACCGCTCGTTGCACTTGCGATCGGCTTGCTGCTCGGTTTGATTGCAGTCAGCTACCGCCAGGTTTGCTACGGGTTCCCTAACGGCGGAGGCGCCTACGCCGTCGCCTCAAGCACCCTCGGCAGAATCCCCGCGCTCATTGCTGCATCAAGCCTGATCGTTGACTACATCATGACCGCGGCGGTAAGCGTCGCTGCCGGTGTAGCGGCCATCACCTCGGCACTTCCCGAGCTCGGGCAGTGGCGGCTCGAGATTGCCCTTGGTGCGCTCGCACTTCTTGTGGTCGCCAACATGCGCGGCATTCGCGAGTCGGGGCGCATCTTTGCTGCGCCAACCTATGTGTTCGTGATCGGTGCATTCTTAGTGATCGGGATCGGACTCGTCCGCATCGTGCTCGGTGATCCCGCCATCAACTGGAGTGCGAATGTGCAGCTTGAGCTGACCGCTGCCTCACAAATCATCTTGCCGCTCTTGCTCCTTCGCGCGTTTGCCCACGGCTCTGTCGCCCTAACCGGAACCGAGGCGATCAGTAACGGTGTCGCGTCGTTCAAGAAGCCGGAGTCGAAGAACGCCGCTAGAACACTTATAGCCATGTCGGCACTCCTCGGCACACTGTTCGTCGGGATCTCGCTCGTTGCATATGCATACGGCAAGGTGCCAATCGAGGGGGGCGAGACGCTCCTCTCTCAGGTGGCACGAGCCTCGCTTGGCGATGGGCCGCTCTACGCCGCCTTCCAGGTCGCCACGATGGGGATCTTGCTCCTCGCCGCTAACACGGGCTTCAATGGCGGGCCGCAACTGGCGCGAATCCTTGCTGCTGATGCATTCTTACCGCGTCAGGTTGGGCAGCGCAGTGGTCGCCTTGCATTCGGTTCAGGGATCCTCCTGCTTGCTATTTGCGCTTCAATCTTGCTCATTGCCACCGGTGCGATCGTCACCGACCTCGTTCCTGCGTATGCGATTGGCGTCTTCATCGGTTTCACCATCAGCCAAGCGGGTATGGTTGTCCATTGGCGACGCTTACGCAACGACGGGTGGCGCGGGCGCGCAATCCTTAACGGCATCGGCGCGGTGGTCACGTTTGTTGTATTGATTGTTATCACGGCCGCAAAGTTCAGCGACGGTGGCTATCTCGTCTTTATCGCGATCCCCCTACTTACCGCATTCATGTTGATGGTGAAACATCAATATGCGCTGCACACGGCTGAGCTTGCCGTACCAGCAGAAAAGATCTTTGAGGGGTTGCATCGAAACCGACGTATCTTTGCCCCGTTTGGTGAGATCAATCGCTCAACCGTTCGCGCAGTAAACGTTGGCCGACTCCTCGCAAGTGGTGGCGGCGAGATCATTGCGTTGCGCGTTGTCTTCGACGAAGAAGAAGAACATCAAATCCGTGAGCGCTTTGAGCACCACTTCCCTGACGTTCGGCTCGTGACGATTCTCTCGCCCTACCGCGCAATTATCGAGCCACTCATCCACTACCTGGATGAGATCGAAGAGGAGCTCGACGACCATGGCCAGAAGTTCATGACGGTGGTGATGGTTCCCGAGTATTCCGGCCGACACTGGTGGGACCGGGTCCTCCATAACGGCAATGGGAAGCGGCTGCGCGATGCGCTCATCGGTCGCGCAAATACCGTCGTTCTCGACATCCCGTACCGCCGCCACCTTCCCGACTAGCGGCGAGCTGCTTCAACTGGAGGAGCAGCCACCCTCTCTCGCCCTACCAAAATGTGGATAAGTAACTTGACAACATCATTGATATGGTTCTAGGATGTGCCTATGTTCAGGGTGGAAGGGGTCATTGATCCAGCACAGCCGGTCTACGTCATCAGCGTGGCAGCTGGCCTGCTCCAGGTTCACCCTCGAACCTTGCGCATCTACGAGGAAGAGGGGCTGATCTGCCCCTCGCGAACCGAGACGAACATCCGCCTCTTCTCCGCCAATGACCTCCGGCGAATCCTTTGGATCCGCCACCTCACCCAAGAGTTGGGCGTCAATCTTGCAGGGGTGAAGCTCCTCTTTGAACTTGAGGAGCGGTTGGGGGAGCGGATCCTCGAGCGACTCTATGAAGAGGGACGCGATGAGCGAAGCGAAAAGGCGACAGCGAAAGGAGCACGACGATGAACGAGCGTGAGATGAACGACGACCTCGAGCTTGAGTTGGACGA
>Ga0209596_1003280_pt1 | contig 12821 bp, 20 predicted proteins | sample M_130807_MF_Meta_FD_187314 | JGI IMG/M metagenome (GOLD analysis project Ga0209596, IMG submission 187314) | Freshwater microbial communities from Lake Montjoie, Canada to study carbon cycling - M_130807_MF_MetaG (SPAdes) (version 2) | ecosystem: Environmental > Aquatic > Freshwater > Lake... | reverse complement strand
ATATAACTGGTGTAGATTATCATATTCTTCAAATGATATCTTGCTTTCACCTAATTCAAAATTACAAATATTGTTCAGTGTATATGACTCTTGTGATTTACCACTTGGAGCATACCATTTGTATAATTCAAGGTAATCAAGAGTTGCTATACCCTTAAAATCATATGCAATCAATTCACGATTATTGACAACTGCTTTTCTGCTATCAATCAAACCCCATGGTGATAACTTCTTCATCTCTGCTTCACCAACAAGACTGGTAAATCTGTTGATAAGATATGGAATATCAAAGAACTTAATATTCCAACCAGACATTACATCAGGACAATTCTGTTGCCAATAAGAAATGAACTTTTTGCAAAGATCAATTTCATTTTTGCATTTATGGTAAATCTCTGTTCCTTGAACGACATAATCTCCACAACCAAATACTACCATATCGCCACCAATATACTTGATTGCGATTGCAGTTATAGGTTCTTTTGCAATGTAGGGATCAGGAAATCCATTTTCAGATCCAACTTCAATATCAATAATTGCGATTGATAAATCTTCAAGTTTCCAATCAATCATTCCTTTGAATTCATCAGCAATAAATGAATACTGATAAGATGAATTACCATATACTTTGAAATTGTCAACATCTTCATATCTCTTGACGAAATCTCTGGCCTCACGAATTGTTTCAAACTTCATGGGCTCAAGATATTCACCATCAAGATTCTTGAATACAGTAGGTTTTTTAGAAGGCAAAAACAAGGTCGGCTCAAAAGCAACCTTTAGCTTTATCCGCCGACCTTCTTTAACACCTCTATACAAAATGTTGTTACCTACACAAGCAACATTTGTGTAATAGTTAGAACTCATCAAATTTTTGGCATTGCACTTGCGATTTCAATTCCACTTCCAAACATTTTATTGTATTGATTTTCAAGATCCCTTGTTGGTGTAGTGACACACAGAACATTACCATCAGAGATTTTAATCCCTGAACTAAATTCTTCACAGAAGTCTAGAAAAGGTGCAAAGCCCATCATTGGACCATCTTTACTTGGTTGAACAATAACCTGAACTGGATTTTTAAGAACTACATCGTTCTCATAATAATCATAATCACAGATTATAGTATGGTTAGTTTTTAGCGTTACAAGTTTTACAGTCATAATATTTCCTATACAGTTACCATCGTATCGGCTGATACGACACCAATTGTGATCCATCGTTTGGGAAACAACATTTCCCTACCTCGGTAATCATTCATATCGCAAGTAGGATCAGGAACAAACCCAAGAACTTCTACCTGATTATCAAAGTCCCGAAGGGCCAGATCATACTTATCGGCTTTGGGCATTTTGTTTTCAACTGCGATTTTCTTTGCGAGGTCACGAATATTCATTGAATTACCTTTGTTTAAGTTTAAGTAGAAACACTATTATAGCATACTTCAGATGACTTGTGTGGTAATAATCTAACGGTCTTCATCTTTTGTTAAATTCTTAATGTAAACTGCGCCATCAACTACACTAATATCCAGAACATCACCTTCATACCATTTCAAATCATTCAGCATATCTTCTGGAAGTTGAATGATTGCGTCTCCATTCTCAAGAATTTCTACAACATCACCTGTATAAATTTTCATTCTGTTTCCACTTTCACATTACATTTTTTAAGAAACTCTATGCCTGCATCATTCCTATAGGAATGATGATAATAAACTTCAATTATTCCTGCTTGATATATCATCTTTGCACAATCGAGACATGGTGCATGAGTTACAAATAATGTTGCACCATCACAAGAGTTTGTTGATCTTGCTACCTTAGCAATGGCATTTGATTCGGCATGCAGGGCCTCTGGTTTTGTTTTGAGAAGTAATTCTCCAACATCATTAATATATTCGTCCTCACAAACATTAGTCCAACCAGATGGCATTCCATTATATCCAATGCCGATGATAGTATCATTCTTCACGATAACACAACCGACTTTCAATCGTATTGCTGAAGACAACTGAGAATATACCTCAGCAGCATTCATATGTGCAACAATAAATTTATGCTGCATCATTTTTGGTTGGCTTATCAGTTTTTAGTTTTTGCGTCTTTACCTTCGCTGAATGAAGTTGGGACTGAATCATCAGATTCTTGTATTCGTTTCGTTTGTCACCAGAAAGAGTAGCAAGAATTCTTTTGGTTGTCTTGGATAGTCTAAAGTTTTTGTCAGGTTTCATCATGATTAATTATCTCATAAAATTATATAAAAGTGTGGTAAATAAGGGAGTCATTGCGACTCCCTTTCCTCAAAGAGGTATTATTCCTGCAAAAGTTGTGACTTAGATTTAGTTTCCATAGAATCTGAAATCTCGACTTTCTTAGGCTTTTTGTGATCAGGAATGATATTTTCCAGACCAATACGAAGAATACCATCATTGAATTCAGCGCCAGTTACTTCAAGAGTATCTGAAATCCGAACTGTTTTGGTAAAAGACCTAGTTCCAATACCTTTGTGTAGATATTCAACTTTGGTTTTCGTTTCTTCTTTGTTTCCCTTGATAATCAAGTATCCATCATTAACAGTAATATCAATTTCGTTTCTAGAGAAACCAGCAATTGCTAGGTCTATCAAGTAGATATTATCACTTACTTTAATGATGTTATGTGGTGGAAAACTTGATCCTGTCTTCTGAAAATTAGCTTCAATAATCTCTTCAAAGTCCTTGAAGAATCTATCAAATCCAAGAGTAGAGTGTTGTAGTGGACCAAAACTAATATGTCCTAATGTCATGTAAATCTCCTATTAAGCGAGGGTTTAAAAAACGTGGCCCCGAAGGCACCACAATATTATTTAGTCAATACTTCGTATGCTTCCCGATTGACCAAATAAATTCTTTCAGGTAATTCTTTTTTGAATACTCTGATAAATGTATAGTGAGTATCAACAACGACATCATCTATATTTTTACAATAGACAATCTCGTTGCTATACCTATTTCTCAATTCTTTTAGCTTCATAATAAAACTCAATTTAATGTTGATAAATCTTTTTACCTATACTATATTTTGTTACCAATTCCCAATCATCTTTTTCTTTGAAAGAAATGATCTTTATCTGGTGTAAAGGTGCAATATTATTCTCTAGCAGTTTAGGGTTGAGAATCTTTACAAGACCCCATTCCTGAAGCAGATTAGCAATTGCATTTCTTCTCTGTATATCATTCTCGGATATATTGGATGGTTTGCCATCTAATGCAAAAAGTTCTTTGAAATGCACTATGTAATAGTGTCCCTGCTTGTGCAGGATATGACACGATTGGTAAAGAACTCTTTCTTTCCGAGAAGAAACACCAATTCTGGTCAATGTTTCTCTAACTTTTAAAAAGTCATCTTGTTCATTGAGTAAAACCTCAACAAACGTATTCAAGTCTACCATACTACCTCTTCAATCCACCGATATCGGTATGTTCTTTTAATTGTTGGATTTGTTCTTTGCTCAGTATTCTTGAGGCTTCAAGAGCCTTAGAATTAGAAAATCCATAGACTTGTTTGATACATGACAAATCATCTTTTTTCTCAGGTTTTGCCCACTTCGCAAACGGTCTTTTCTGGGACCTGACAGTATTTAGAAAAAAATGGAACTGTAGCTTTTTATCAAGAAAACTACGCCGATTCATCTCATTTGCAAATAAAATGCAATCCCTGTGGTAGGATAGCCCTCTATTCATGAGAAATGGCTCATATTCTTTTTCTGTCAGATCATCAACAATCAAATTCTTCTTATTTTGAAGAATTGCATTTAGATAATCAAATGGATTACTCATTTTGAAGCTAATATGTATAGACCAATATTCGCAAAAGAATACCCAAGATATGCTATAAACATACCAAGATTATTATAGGTAAACCATTGTTCCATAGCAACATAAAAATATACCAAAGTTGTCAAAAGTATAAGATTTGCACTCATACAAACTCACAATCTACCATTATTTCAGTTAAACATGCAACCATATTAATCTCTTGATCTGCAACAAATGCTTGTTTATACTGATAATCAGCAAGAATAATAACGGCTTGAGGAATAGATTGTGGTTTCATAGTCTCATATAGACTATCGTATAATTGCCGGAATAGACTTGTTGCATCAACTTCAGACGTTCCTACCCACTTCCGAATCGCACCAAAATCTTTTGCTTTGATATGCTTTACAATCTCGGATATCTGAATATTTCCAATCTGTGAAAGAATGCCAGTATCAATCTTTCCAAACTGAGAATACCTCTGCAACTCATTCAATGCCCTGCGAAAGTCAGGAAAGTGCTTCTTGATTAATTCTGCAATAACTGAGTCTACAAACTCAACTTTTTCACTTTGCAAAACCATCTGAATTCGCTTGAAAAACAAAGAAGCCATCTTTGCCTTCTCACCATTCTTCAAAATGAATTCAATGACTGCACACCGCGAATGCAATGGATCAATCAACTTACTCTTATAGTTACAAGTAAAAATGAATGAACAGTTACCTGCAAACTCTTCAATAGAGTTTCGTAGAATTGCTTGGGCTGCAGGAGTTAGATAATCTGCCTCATCAATGATGATAACCTTACGACCACCAGTAAGAGATACAGATGATGCATAATTCTTGATCTTATATCGAATGGTATCTACACCATTTTCATCAGAACCATTAAGAATCATGAAGTCACAACCAATTTCATTGCACATGGCTTTTGCAACTGTAGTCTTACCTACACCTGCACCGCCTGTCAATAGAAGATTGGGAATTTGTTTCTGATTTACATATTCCTGAAATGGCTTTTTCAAGCGATCAGGTAGAATACACTCTTCAACTGTTTTAGGACGAAATTTTTCGGTCCACAATAGATGTTCCAAAATTCAATTCTTTCATAATAAAAAAACATTATAACATAACCTCCGATTTAAAGAGGTTATGTTTCACATAAACTTACTTACCAGATTTTAGAATATCAATTCTGTATTGCAGTACAGAGGCTGCGGTATTGAAATGGCCAGTTCCTTCTTCATAGGGTTTGTAATAATCAGACAAAAGACTTGCGACTTCAGCCTCAAGAACTGCAATATAGGTTTCGGAAGATATCATATTATTTCTTCTCATTCAAACGTGCAATTGTTTCAAGATAACCTTCAGTTACCAATTGCGAATCATCTTCAAATTTGATCATTGATCCTAATCCAAGAGGATCTTCTGTAACATACAGAACTTGATCAGGATTAACTGCAATTGAACCACCACGGGGTAAGGTAAATAGTTTCAACATGATTATGCTTTCTCAAAGTTGGAACCAATTTCAGTGGTAATCCAATATTGGAGAGATTGAGTCTTGCTCTTGAAGTGGGATACACCCTTTGAAGAAATTGATACATCATAATCACCCATCATGATCTTGCTGATATTCTCTGTCTTGAATACCATGCGATACTTATCACCATTACCCTTACACAGTTCAAGTGCATCAGTATGTGCAGAATCATTTTGAAGATCAACAGTCAAAATACTTACTGTAGTACCATCAGATTCAACTGCAATTTGTGGTGAAGATAGAACAGATGCAGCCCTCATAACCCAATCAAAATCTTCAGATGAAAATTCAAAATTGATTTCGGCTTCAGGCATTGCAATTTGTTTCTCAGGTGGAATTACCAACATAGTAGGAACACAGAACCGATACTTGATCTTGCTTCGACCCTTATTACCACAGATGATAACATGCTTTTCATCAAACTCAAATGTAGGATCATCTTTATGGAGAGATACCACAGACATAAAGTTGTTCAGATCATACACACCAAACTCCGCAGGAATTTCTTCGGCAATATCAACCTCAGCAAGAATATTCTTGTGGGAAGAAACAGTCTTGAGTTTCTTACCCTTCTTGAACAGAATACCTTGATTGATTGCACCAAAATTCTTCAAAATACCAATTGTTTCTTTAGATAGCTTCATTATCTTGTTCCTTTGTCATATCATGATTATGTATTGCCATTATAGTATAGTGTAACACTTTCATCAAGTCTTTTCGGTTATATCCGTCTTTTTTACCATATCTCTGGACATACTTCATGATATTACCTATACAGAAACCTTCACCATGTCCTGAGTCCATGATAAACTCAGTAGCTTGAAATCTGTTTCGTGAATAGTGCTCACTATAAGTTGAATCAATATATTCTTTCAATTCTTCAACTATATTATCTTCATCATACCTGTAGCTAATACTCATAGCTTACCGGTCCACTGAGCAACAGCAGGCATATTACCTGTGAATGCATAAGATCCAATATGTTGAGTCTTCATCCATGGACATAGATAAATCTCTCCACCCATCTTGCGCCACATTTGACAGAACATATAATCTTCACTTAGATATCTGTCTGATCCACCGCCCGTGATACTATCTGCACTATCAATAACAGTATCAAAGTATGCATGGATATATCGTGAACCATCAAAGTTTGCTTGGCCTACATGATCTGGCTTATAGCGAATTGTTGGATATTGAACAGCCATTTTGCTAAAGACTTCACGTTTAACCATCATAAAACCAGTACCAATTTCCATAACTTCAAGTGGTTCAGTAACTTGAAATTGCTGTGTTCCCTTTACAACATTGAATACATATTCACCAACAAGAGTTTCAAGTTCTTTTGCTTCCATTTCTGGATGATTTCTTGCTGCTGTCGCTATATTATTCCAATTGATAGACTTCTTTGGATAAGGGCCACCAATAACTTCTTTATCAAGCGCAAGAAGTGCGATTACATCTTGTGGATTGTAATGGATATCAGAATCAATGAACAGAAGGTGTGTAAAATCAGTCCTGAGAAATTCATCAACAAGATAGTTTCTGGCCCGAGTAATCAGAGATTCATTGAATAGAAATGAGAATTTGGTTTCAATACCATATTTTGACATAGTAGATTGCAAATCAAGAGCAGATTTCATATACAATCCATGTGCCATACCACCATACATCGGTGTCGCGACAAATAGTTTATTCTTCTTTAGTTCTTCAACTTTAACTTGTATTTCCATAATTAATCCATTCTATAAAAAAGAGGAGTGATACTATTATATATCACTCCTCTTAATATTTTGTCTAGAGATTAGACAAAAGCACGTTCACCTTGCGAACGCATAGCAGCAATACCCGAAGCAACCATACGCTTGGTAGGAGTACCAAGGCGATAGAAAGAAACTTTCTTGCCGTTGCTATTGATGCGAGTATTCAAATAGATTGCATGCCCTTCATTACGCAACTCATTAATGGTTGCACTAGGATTACCAACACCAAACATGCTATGCATCTTATTTGCAGTAAGAGTGTTATATTGGGAATTCTTGCTAAGGTACGAAATTACTTTTTGCTTTGTAGACATTTAAAACTCCATGATAAAAAATGAATCGCTAGTGTATTAAATCTGAGAGGCGATTCGGTCTCTCAAATGATGTAGTATTATAGCTGATACTGTATCACTAGTGTGGTAATGATACAGTATCTTATTAACTATTACCTAGAAAGGTGATCCTTCTGCTTCTACTGCAACAGGAACAGGCGCCATAATTTGTTCGACAGTAGCACCAGCATCAACCTTTGTATAAAGATCAGCAAAAGAGGCTTTGGTTTCATCATCAAACCTATTAAGACATTTGGTAATGGCTTTCATCTTATTGCCGAAGATACTAAAAGTTTCTACGATATGAACAAGCCGACGGGTAGAAATAACTTCATCACATCCGCCAACGGCAAAAGTTTTGCGAATAACATCTGCCCAAGTAACAAGTTTATCGGCAAAATCATCATCACTACATCCTGCTGAATCCAGTTCTTTGCGAATGATTTTTCGTTCAGTAGCAACAGGCGGCCAGTCTTGTTCAAGGGTATTGCGGAATCGTTCAAGGAACGCTTCATTAAGAACATTGGTGAACATATAACGTCCATCATCTGATCCTTTACCCTTAGTATTTGCAGTTGCATAGACAGTAAATCCTGGTGCAGGAACAATCAATTCGCCTTTCTTCTTCAACATAAATGGGCGACCTTCAAGAACCCGCTGAAGACAGGAAAGATTTTGCGCGCCATAATCAATTTCATCGATACAGAGAACAGCACCTTGCCGAGCAGCAATTGTCACAGGACCATCACGCCATTCCATATTGCCATTGATCAATACATAGTTGCCAAGCAAATCACTTTCATCTGTTTCAGGAGTCATTGAGACACATACGAATTTGCGTCCTGCTTTGGCACAAGCCTGTTCAACGGACATTGTTTTGCCGTTACCTGAATGTCCTGTAATGAAAACAGGGAAGAATTTATGCGATTTAACGATAGAAACGATATCATCAAAATCACCAAAAGGAACATAATTCTTATAAACCGCAGGAACCAAATTAATAGTTTCCAGTTCAGTAATTACATTTGCAATTTTGTTTTGTGATTTCTCAGGAGGCTGCATCATGGGAATTACTTTTGCTTGGTGATTAATCATTTGATGTTCAATAGCAACAATACCAGGAACTTTATACATTCCTCGTCCAACACGATTATCTTTATTGTTTGTAAACCATTGAACACCAGGAATATTCATCTTTCGGCAAACTTCCATAATCTCGGTTCGGGTCACTTCATTTTTACCCAGTTTAGCCAGATTATTCAGAAAGTCTTCCTTCTTTTCTTTACGACTAGACATTATATAGATTCCTATCACATTTAGATACTAACATTATATCACATTCCAACACGTTTGTCAAGAGAAATATTGACTTAATCGGTAATTATGCTGCAATTCCCTGGATAAACTTGGAAACTAGAACCCTATTAATCAATTTTTTCTTATTAAGATTGCTAAAGGCATTCTTCAATTTGGCAGTAGTAAATTTACCTTCGATATTCAGTTCTTCATCACCGATAGCCAACTCATCACCACCAACAACAATAAAGAATGAGTTAAATCCAGGTTTCTTTGAAATGATAAACTTATCTTTTCTCAATTGCTTCAGAACAATAGTCAGTTTTTCTTTTGATTGATGATATTCTTTGCCATACACAATTACTTTTTTGCCATTTTCATCATAAAATTGGTTTTCAAGGGCTTTCATTGTTTTTCCACGATAACTAGTAGGAGCAAGAAAGAATCCAAAAATCTTTGATTCTGTAGTCTTCTGAAACCAATCAAATATTGATTTTGTCATTTCTGCATGTAATAAATCATCATTTTTAGTAGCTGATAATTGATACTGAAACTTTGATGTATTGTCTACAATAACAGTATTAAACGATAACCTAATTCTACTGTCTATGAAACCATCAGATTTATCGGTAACTTTTTCTTTATAATAAAAACATCTATCTGCATCACCATCGTGAACAATGACAAGGTTCGTCAAGTCCAAATTATTTTTCTTCTTAAAATCTACCATGATATCTTTCATGGCTACCATAGCTTGCAAAAGAGGTGTATTAGAAAGTCTTTCTCCGGGTGGATGAGAAACTCTAGATTGCAATGGATTCCTATCATATGCTTTCATTAAAAGAACCATATTACGAAATGCATTTGAAAATGTCGAACTAGACATTGAAGAATTCAAATATTCACGCAGAAATACAGTGTTGAATCCTATTGATCTATCTTTCGCTTCAAAACAATTTTTATTATAATCTTCATTTGGAAAATCAGTCTTTCTTCCTGTGACATCATCACCAAAACCATAGACAACAAACGGAATATTCACTTTGCGACAAAACATCGAAAGTACCAAAATCTGTTCAATTGAACTTGTCAAATTTTCAGACATAGAACCTGAGCGATCAAGTAGCAGAATCATGCCATGAGATTTACCTTTAGGCACAATCGTCATTTTACGAAAAATATTATCATCAAACTTATATGAAGAAAGTTTATTGATATCAAGATCACCAGTATTAGAAATTTTAGCTTTTGAATATTTTGTTGCTGCTTTACGCATTTCAAATTCTTTTGAAAGCAATGAAACATACCGTTCATTCTTGCGCTTGAAATCCGTTACATATTTGCTAAATTCAATATTCCTATGGGGATATGAATTAAAATGTTTGCTCAACAATTCTTGAACTCGGCTAACAGGAGTTATGATATTCTTATGAATAGGTTTGGGAATAGTCAAATAGATATATTCCTTACATTGGTCATCAAGTAAAGATACTTCATTAGATCGATAGGTATCATCAGTCTTACATTCAGGATCAAATTGATCTTCTTCTGAAGCAGACGATTCTTTATTCCTATTCCATGCGGACGACTCTTCAGATTTATCTTTCTCTTCTTCTGAATCTTCTTCGCTTTTACCAGATTCACCATCTTCTGATTCACCATCTTCTGATTCACCATCTTCTGATTCACCATCTTCTGATTCACCATCTTCTGATTCACCATCTTCATCACTCTGTTCAAGATCATATTCTCCACCATCTTCATCAGAAGAATCCGAAAAATTAAAGTCTTCAAAATCATTTTGCTTTATCTGATTCTGTTCACCTTTAGAATATGCATAAATTTCATCGGTAAGTATAATAACTTCTTCCCACGATTCTAATGCAATAATCCTTTTCATAAAACCAGATTCTATTTCATTGAATTTGATATTAGCGGTATATTGACTTTTAGTATAGATGTTCAGTCGATCAATAAAAGGCAGTTTATTGATATTCTTACCAATTATCCCAAAGAAATCTTGTTCCATCAGTTCAGCATAGGCCAAACGAAAAGAATTTCTTAGACCTGGATATTTGCGCTGAATCTTTTTCTCAATTCGGGCATCTTCTACCACATTAAGAAAAGACTTGTAATTTATCTTTTTAGTGGGATCAATAACTGCATTATGCCAACCATCAGCAGGAGTCCATCGCGCATGGCCAACTTCATGGCCGCCCAATAGATCATACATATATCCAGACATATTCTTCCAGATAGGAAGATATAGAACACGATTAATAGGATCAAATCGTGCCGTTGACATTTTCCGATGTTCAATAGTCACATTCTCCGTTGCCATCAGTTTGGCAAGGGCAGACTTGGACTCTACTGTAAAAGTTGTCATCTAGTTTCCTTTTTGATTTTGCATAAGTATTATATCATAAAAGACGCCACATGTCAAGCACTTTATAAGTCGTTGAAAAACATAGACAAATTCGTGTCGTTTCTTCTCCAATACGCGGGTCTATTGTTCCAGCAAGTAGTTTTTACCTTCTCATAACCATGTTTTCTCATGGTATTATTAAAAAGAAGACTGATATCTTTACCTGAATACGTTTCAGTGAGATTTTTATAGATATTGAAATGCCCTATAGCCATTGAAGTAAATGCATTTGCAATGATCATATACTTTGGATTGCAATGCTCTATTACTTGAACAAGATGTTCTATTGGTCTTTCAAAATGTTCAAAATATTCCGATGCAAAAATGAGATCACAAGGAGTATTCTCATAAGAACCAATAATTGTAAAGTCATGCTGATTACCTAAATTCTTTGCCATCTCATATTGACTACTACCTTCAATATTAGTTCCAAATACTTTACTATTGGAAAAAAGTTCCTTTAGTGCTGTAGTTGTATATCCGAAACCACATCCAAGATCAATTATTGTATTTGCTTTGATATCAGATACTATGCTTTTACCAAAAAAAGATTTGTTTGCATTGATATCTTTGAGATATCTTCTTGAATAGTTAGCCCAACATAACCACAATTCACAAAAGTAAAAGGGATCAGAATATACAGAATAGTCAGGTATTTCAGTTTCAAGTGAAGTATACCATTTTTTCTGAAGACTCAACATTTCTGCATATTCGTGATCAGGTACTTCAATTCCGTTATGAAATTTTCTGAATGCTAAGGTAACTTCATATGCTCTTTCAATATCAATCTTTGCATATCGTGAACATTCAGTAAGATAATGTCTCAGCGAATCTTTGGTAATTTCATCTACAATCATGCTTTGAAATTTGTAACAAGTCTCATACCATAATTATTGATACCTTCAGGAACAACGATCTTCTTTTTATATCGAAGTTCATTCTTCTTGAATTGCGAGTAGTCTACATAGTGATGCCATCTTCCGTATTTCCAAACAACACGGGCTACATCAGGATGCATATCAACTAACATCTGTGATTTGTTGATAGTTCCATCTGGATTGTACTCTCCATCTTTTCGTTCTTGTTTATCCTCAACGCCTTCTTTATGATAAAATTCAGCAGTATTACCACCCTTAACTGTTTGGGTTGCTGCTTTACCAATAAGAAAAGCATTGAACTGAATTGTGCAATCTCCATCTTTTAGAACACGGAGGCAGATATCAGTATCTTCATTATATCTACCACGCCAACGATGCTTACAATCATTTCTAATCAGTAGACAAGAATATATGCGAGTATTCTTTACATAGGGCGGATACTTTTGATCAGGTGCAATAAAGAATCGATACTGAAATCCTGAAATAGGAACATTTTCAAATCTATCAACAAAGTCTTCTGCGGCACGAAAGATTGCACCAGATTCTACACGGATTCGCACATTCTTATGAAGGCGATAAAAGTCACCAATATTATCATCTAGTACCCAATGTGAATCTGCACCAATAGAAATAGAATGATCCCAACACCAGTTTCTTGCACGACCTGGTCCATCACCATGATTACTAAATGGTGCGATTAGCAATGTTACATAGTCACGAATTTTAAAATTATCCAATGCTTTTTCATAGTTCACTTCATCTTGCGGTTCAATAGCAATATAATGT
>Ga0209596_1003279_pt1 | contig 12821 bp, 32 predicted proteins | sample M_130807_MF_Meta_FD_187314 | JGI IMG/M metagenome (GOLD analysis project Ga0209596, IMG submission 187314) | Freshwater microbial communities from Lake Montjoie, Canada to study carbon cycling - M_130807_MF_MetaG (SPAdes) (version 2) | ecosystem: Environmental > Aquatic > Freshwater > Lake... | reverse complement strand
GATGTAGAGGGTTTAAATGATGTTTTAGAATGGGTCGATTAAGTTTGGCCTTGTAATAAAGGGATGTTATATTTAATCAAATAAAAAAATAATAATTAAAAACAAAAAAAGTATGAACAAGTTAGCAGAATTGTTAGGTTTAAGAGCACAAATTGCAGAGTTAGAAAACGAAATTAACAATGAAAGTATTACTTTCACAAAAGAGGAGTTAATTGAGTTTACTAAAACAATTAGTAATGCCGTTGCAAATGGTGTGAAGTTTGAGTTGAGTAAAAAAGATAATTTTGATTTTGGAAGTGCCTTATACACTAAACGTAATAGTGATTTAATGGGTGGTTTGGAAGTTAAAGTTAGTAGAGGTAGAGTGTTAAGTGAGGTTGTAGATAGTATTGATTGGGTGTTAGATGATGAGAATGTTGAGAGTGTAGTTGAGACTGTATTAGAGGGTTTAGGTAAGTAAAATTACCTTTAAATGGAGGGGCACAGGAATGTGTCCCTCTGTTTGGCCTTTGGGAAGAGCGATGTTATATTTAAATATAATTAAAAACACATGAAACAAAAACACATCGCTAAAGTAATTCCAAACACTGATATTACAGTAAAGGAATTTAAAGAATTGATTTATGATAAATTTAATGCGTATCCTATGATGCGTATGAATTATCGTAAAAACCAATTTGAAATTGTAAATGCATTTTATACTAGCTTTTATATAACGCAAAATAAGTTAAGCGCATTTTGTAAAAAGTTAGGCATTAGTTATGAATTAGAGTATGTAGGATGGTCTTATTCTGAGGCTATTATTATTAAATTAAGTTAAACACTTGTAACCACTTGTTTGGCCTTTGGGTCAAACGATGTTATATTTAATTCATAATAAAAAACACACACAAATGAAAAATTTAGTAATGCAAAAGAAAAGAGGTCGTAAGCCAAAAGTTAAAGAGACAGTAGCGTTCGACCCAAAATCAGTTCAAATATTTAAAGGTTCTGAGTTATCATTTAACGAGTCTGTATTTCGCCCAATGTCAACTGGCACATTAATGGATTCGATTTTATCAACAGATAAGGGTTTGATGCCTGCTGTTAATATGATTATCTGTGGCGGACCAGGTTCAGGTAAGAGTACGGTGGTATTAGATATGTTATCTAAACTAGCGTCTAAAGGTAAAAAGGTATTGTTTGTAAGTGGTGAGATGGATGAAATTGGTCACTTCAAATATTGCAAACGTATGCCTGGTTTTAAGGTTGTACCAACATTATTTTTGAAGAACTATACTGAAACGGTTCGTGAGACAATGGAGTATGTGTTCGACCAAGGTTATGATGTGATTGCAATTGATAGTATTGCGGAGGTAATTGAAATGTATAAAGATACTTACCGTACAACTGAAAGCGCTGCGGAGTTATGGTTTTTGAACTTACAATGTATTGTTAAGAAAGGTGGTAACAAATTAAAAAAGTACACATCGTTCATTAATATTCAACAAGTAACTAAAGCAGGTGATTTTGCAGGTAGTAACAGATTGAAACACATGACCGAAGCAATGTGTCATATTGATAGAATTAAAGGTAGTGATAGTAGAAAGGTATATTTTAGTAAAAATAGAGATTGTGATACTGAATCGTATATCAAATATAGAATTGGGTTTAGTAAAGTAGAGTATAGTTTGCCAGACGCGGACGAAGAGGAATAAAGTGTGTGTTTTTTAATTATAGGGAGATGGGTACGGAAACGTGCCCATTCTTCGTCTAGGGGCATCCGGTAGGGAGATCCGGACCGGCTAAACGGCCTAGGGGAATCGGGTAATATATTGCGCTAGGGGTATCGGGTAGGCGGCCTAATGCCCGGCTATGGCCGCAGGATTATCAGGTAGGTGGATCCGGTAGGAAGATCCGGACAGGAGGGACAAGACAGGTTTGGCTTCCGGATAGAGGGATGTTATATTCAGGTATAATTAAAAACAGATATATGAAAAATTTAGTAATTGAGCCAGGTAAAGATGCAGAACAATCAATTCACGCCCGCTACGGCAAGTTAATTGGAACTATTAAAGGAGTTATTAGTTATCATAATGTGGATGATGCGGTATTTAAGACGTTTATAACGGCCTTAACCGACGTATTAAACCCAGATAACGCCTTTGACGCACTACAGATTAAACAACTTATAGCCGTGGCTGAGGAGCGAGAGTTTAACGTTTCAGAAGTGGTAAAAGAAGTGAATCTTATCCACGAATAAGTTTGGCTATGTTAGGATTGGATGTTATATTAAATCAAATAATAAAAACAAATAAATAAAGGTTATGAAAAAAGGAAGACCAGTAGTAGAGGGTAGCGCACGTCAAGCACGTCTAGCGGCCCGCGCAGCACGAGTTGCAGCAAATGGAGGAACAGTTAAACGTGGACGCCCAGCTAAACCAAAGGCTGAGCAAACGGAAGCAACTCCGGAGGCGTAAGCCTCAAACGGCCAGATGGTGAAACAGGTAGACACGCAGGACTTAAAATCCTGTTGCCCGAAACGGCAGTGTGGGTTCGATTCCCACTCCGGCTACTAAAAAGAATTGTTATGCTACCTACACCTAGGGTTAGTGAGTCACTTAAAGAGGTACAGTCTGACGAGGCAGACCATAACAGCAATACAAACGAGGAAGGCCCTTAGGCAAGGCTATGTCAACTGGAACGTATGCCGGAAGATGAATAACCAACTTACTCATGGGATTCGAACGCGAAGCAAAGCGCCCAAACAATGGAGACCTAGGCCTGATCAGCTTAGGTCTTCCCCTTTCTTAAGGATAGCTTGCTCTATCACTAGTACTATCGTATATTGAGATATAAATAAATAATTAATTAAAGTTATGCGTAAATTAAATCGTACAGCAAAATTGGCGTTCTACAATGCACGTCAAAGACAAGGTGACACTGCTCGCCTAGCAGAAGCAACTGGTTATTCTACCAGTCATGTTTCAAATATCATTAATGGTAACCGTTCGGTGAACCAAGACGTAGCGAACGCTATGTACAATATGTCTCGTCGTCGTATGAAGACTATCGAGCTAGTGGGTTAATACCCAGCCATGTGTGTGTTTTTACAAGTAGGGGCCAAAGGGGCCCCATCTTGTTGCGTACCTTCTTTTAAAGACCCATGTACCTTTATTTGGCTTTTGGGGTAAAATTTATTATATTTAGATATAATTAAAAAATATAATATTATGGAAAGATTAGAAATGTTAAGAGGAATGTTTAGTAAGTGTGGTGATGGTATTTTTGTAATGAGGATGGATAATAATGATAGATTTAGAATTTGTAGGGTTGATGGGAGAGTGAATTGGGTTAAGTGTAAAAAAATATTAAATGATATTAATATAAGTTTTATAGAAGGCCATGATGGGTATGGAATGATGATGGGTAGATGTATTGATTTTGATTTTAAAGGGGTTTAACCCCTTGTTTGGCCCTGTAAGATAATGTTATTATATTTATGAATAATTGAAACACATGGACTACAATAAACACACCGACGAGGTATTAGAACGTTTACAGGCGCATCAGATCCTAGAAATATTAGCCACGGCTAATAAATCGATAGACCAAGCGTTGAAGCAGATACAGGAACTAGAACACAATTCGATGATGTACCTAGACCTAAGACCAACCCAGCAGATTATGGATGATATAAACGCCTTGCATTTGCACCTACACTTCCTAGACTCCGCAAAGTCATTCGCCAAAAATGAAATACATGAGATAGGATTTTACCTTAATTAACCATTTGTTTGGCTTAACAGGACATAGATGTTATATTTAATCAAATAAATAATTAATAATTAAAAAACATAAACACATGAAGACATTTAAAGTAGAAGAAACGGTTTTAAAAACAATCAAACGAATTTATTTTGTGGATGCTGAGGATGAGGAAGCAGCGGTTCACCGAGTAATGAGTCATCAAAAGGACGTTGATGAGGAGGATGAGGTGGATGAAGAAGTGACTGATTATGAGGTAAAGAAATACAAATTTAAATAACCTTAGGTTTGGTTTTTGGAGGGTAGGATGTTATATTTAGCCATAATTAAAAACACGAAAATATGAAATTTCAATGTACTAAAGGAATGGCAACATCAGATAATATATCTGTGGTTGTAATGGAAAGTGATGTGGTTGAATTAGTTTCAACTGATGAAGGTGAAGTTGTAGTAAATGGGATAGCAGGATGGTGTAAAGGATTTGAACTAACATTTACACCAAGAGAATTCACTACACATTTCAGAACAGTTGGAATTACATATACCATTTAAGATAAAATATATAAAAACAGATAACATGAAAACAGTATTAGAACAGTTAATGGAGTTAAAAGATAAGATTAGCGCAATTGAAATTGCAGTGTGTGGTGAAACCATTTGTGGTGATGGCGCCTGTGGATGCGGATGTGATGAACCGCCTGTGGAAGTGGAAGACGAAGGTCCTGAATTCGATAGCGCTGGTTTCAGCGAAGCGGATCGAGCCGTAGACAGTCAATATGTGGTAACACAGGATGATAAGTACGCGGGACATGTTCACCTCACCAGAGTGGAGTTGATCGACTTCGCCACTAGATTGACAGAACGAGTACTCGATTCAGTTAAGAAAGCGGTTACTGAGGTAGAATTAAACGTGGATGACTTGGTAACTCTAGAGTTAAATAGTTGGACCAATAATACGATTGAGATGGAGTTAGATAAGGATACACTTACTAATAACATCAATAGTGAGATCGAGGATACAATTAATTTGGATCCGGATTCAATAAGTGATGAGATAGATGACATCTTTGGGGACATGTACCTAGAGAGGATCAGTTAAGTAGCATGTGTGTGTTTTTAATTATATAGGAGTTGGGGCCAGTTACGGCCCCTCTCTGTACCTAGGTTTGGCCTCTGGTGAAGGTGATGTTATATTTAGTCATAATTAAATAACACGAACATGAACAAAACAGAATCAAGAAAAGCGCTTAACAAGCTAGTATTTGAAATGGTAACAGGATTAGGTTACGAGGTAGTAGATGACGGAGAGGGAGGACGAGTAACATTTATCAGACCAGGTAATGAAAACCTTTACGACAGTATTGATTACCACAAATCACGTTTCGACATTTGTATTTTAAATTTTGACGTTAGTGATAAGACTAAGGAGGATAGTAAAACAATTGAGTGGTTTATTAATACACAAAGAAAAGCATTAGATATATGAGTAAATTTAGAGCAACACAAAACGAATACAATAACGGGTTCCACATCACATTCAAGAACGGATACACTATGAGTGTCCAGTTTAGTAAAACCAACTACTCGGACGGTGGTGTAACCACAGCTGAAATTGCAGCCTGGGGCCCAGATGGTCAATGGTTGAAATTGAGCGATCATGATGACGTCCGCGGATGGTGTTCACCAGACGAGGTACTCGAGGTCATGAATATGGTAGCCAGTAAGGGTAGTAAGCCTAAGAGCAAAGGATTGTCTACGTTCTGGATGTTATACCTAGCAGGATTCATCATAATGGTAGCGGCAGTAATAATAACATTAATAACAGCATAATGGCAAACAATAACACATCAAACGGGATCGGATTCGGAACAGTATTATTTCTAGTGTTCCTGGTACTTAAATTAACAGGTAACATTGATTGGTCATGGTGGTGGGTGACTAGTCCATTATGGATACCACTAGCACTTATAGTAGCCATAGGTGGTATTGGAGCACTAATATTAATAAGCCGAAACAAATGAAACGACTAGTAATACACCCGACAGACGAGTCCACAGACTTCCTAGCGCCGATATACAACCGCTTACCAGACGTCACGCTAGTGACTACAGGATGTAGCCGCCTAGAGCTCATGGACATGATAGACGAGCACGATCAGGTGATCATGTTAGGCCATGGAACGCCAGGTGGACTGCTAAACGTATCTGGGTTCAGAACAGGTTTGTACATCGTGGATTCACTGGTAGCGGAAGTGCTAGCGCACAAGGACAACAGCATATTCATCTGGTGTAACGCTGACCAGTTCGTCCGTCGCTACAACCTCAAGGGCATGTACTCCGGGATGTTCATCAGTGAGGTAGCGGAAGCGTCTTACTTCAAAATATTGACAGACCAGGATACGGTAGACAGATCCAATGATGTGTTCGCACAGTTGCTGGGAGAGCGATTACTGGTGTCAGACGCTCTGGAGGACATCCATGCTAGTGTCGGTCAACAGTACCAGTTGCTAGCGGAGACAAACGACATCGCTAGGTACAACAGCGACAGATGGTACATAAGTAGGTAACCTCTTGTTTGGCTTCCCGATCAGGTGATGTTATATTCAGGTATAATTAAAAACACATATAATATGAAATTTAGATCAGACAATGAAGCCCCAGTAACAGCAGTTGAAACGGCAATCGAAAACATTTTAGTAAACAACGGTTACGATGCTAGTGATATCCAATTCCGTATACTTAAAGACAACGAACGTTATTTAAGAATTGGTTACTGGCAACGCTTAAACGAAGACATTAGAGCGCAGTTATCAGGCTTAGTAGTATCTGAGTTTGACATGTATGATGATGATTGTGGTTACTTATTCAGTTATGAAATCAAACACTAATTAAAACATACGAACATGAAAGACTATAAATGGGGACGAATAATGATTCATAACCAAATAGGTTTTATGATCACCTGGGGCACCTCGGTTGTACCAAAACGCAGATACATCTCATTAGACATCCCATTTTTAATAATCCAATTTTATATATAACTAAAAACATGAAACGATTTAAAATTGAATACACTGGTAAGACGATGGACAAGTTTCCCGAAACCAGATACTGCAACTGCCCAGCAACAGCAGATGCATATGAGGTACTAGACTGGAATGGCGCTAGCCGAATAGTAGGTACAATTGACATGTGTGAAGCATTCGTACGCTCATATTTCCAACAATGATGACAACGATGAGTTACAACGCCGCACTAGTGATGATGGAGGTCCATCGCCAGCAAGTGCCACATGGTGAACTGTCACCTAACCTGGTGAAGACGATCGCCGATGAAATTCATGTGTCACTGACTAGTGAAGAGGTGGTTTACATATCTGACCACGCTTGATCCTCCTGTGCTGCGGGAGTGCGCGTGTACACGGTATGTACATATACAGTACGACATAAGCGCTACCATGCGCGTTGATATCCATATACCCGGTAGTCCTGAAACTCCGTGGAATGGATTAACCTTCAGATCGTAAACGATCTTTACGAATCGATTTGTATATACATATATATTACCAACGCGCCACCACGATTCCGAAATAACCCCTTTGATCAAAAATCGCAAGAAATGAAAAAACTCCTTTAACAAAAAGTTTGGCTATCGGGAAGTATATACGTATATTTAGATATAATAAAAATAAAGGTTACACATATGATTTCATCAAGAGCAATTAGAAAAAACATTACTATCAAATTCGATGGTAAGGTAGTAGACAAAGCAGTGGTAATAGAAGCAAGTAAAACATGGGAACCTAAGCACGCAACGCTGTTCACGAAGTTGCTAAAGCAGGGTGGTAAATTCACTGCTAACGGCGTTATAGTCGAAGTAATACCACAGGAACAAATGTTAACATCACGAGGTGAAAAAGATAGTGGTATCATCACTTCAGATCCTTTAGCACGATTTTAAGATTATGAATAAGATTGAAGAAAAACAATTTAATGCATTTTTAATAGGATTTCTTGTAGGTGGAATAGTTGGGATTACAATCCTAAATTTAGTCCTAAACGGAATAATTTAAAAATAAATAGGTTATGGAAGGACAATATGTTATCATAGATCTTAGGACTATGGACTTCATGAAGGATGAAAATGGTATTATAAAATACTATGACACCGAAGAAGAAGCAGGTATTGTATGTGGTATGTATGAATTTGCAAACGCTTGGGTAATGAAATTAGTATATAATCACATAGAAGAATTATGATGGATCAAATAGGTTATAGTATATTGTTTACCTTATTAGGATTAGCAATAACGTTTGTAGTATATATTGGAGTGTGGATGCCTAAAGATAAAATGAAAGGCCACGCCGGTAGAGGTAAATGTAAATGTTGTAAAGATTAAAAAATAAAGGTTATGAATAATAAATTAAAAGCACACCTAAAAACAATAGGAACAATGTTAGCAATAGTAGGAGCATTGATAATATCATTACTCTTACCAACAACTGTATTGTTACTAACATCAACAGTAATCATATACTGGGCGTTGTATGATGGGTTTAGTGAAAAATAATTAGCCCCGCTCGCGAGGGGATCGTAAAACACAGTAAGCCTCTGACATAAGCTCAAGTAACTGTTCTCATCGTATAGGAGATAGAGTTAGCCTTCTCGACGTCGTTTAAAAAGGCAACTATTAGTAAACTTTAGTACCCGCACAGCGTGAGTAGGGCTAAGTTAGATACAATTCCTCAAGCTGGGAGTAGAATGCTAAAGAACTAATAGTAACATAGTCAGGTGGCGTTTTGGAAAGCGCAGCACCTTCCAGGGTTGAGACTAACAGCTAATGGCACTCAAAATGATAAAGCTGAAGCAGGTTCGATTCCTGTCCTGACTACTAAAGTTTGGCCTTCGGGCAAAATGATGTTATATTTAAAATAAAAACATATGGCAAAAATAATATTAGAATTTACAGAAGACGAAGAAAATGATGCTCGTGTTGCAATAGACGGACACAAGTATAGACATTTCATTTGGGAACTCGATCAAAAACTACGTAGTGTCCACAAGTATGGAGCTGCGTTACAAGGTCAAGGTGAAGCAACATCTGAAGAAATGGATGTATGTTACCGTCTAAGAGACGTTATTAGAGAAATGTTACAAGAAGATAACTTAACAATAGAATAATATGATATCAATTATTGGATGGGCACTACTAACAGGCCTACACGCGCTTAACTTACATTTATACAAAAATGAACCAAAGGGGTTTTGGTATAAATCGTCTTGGTTTTTCTTAGGATGGTCAACACTGTCCCTTATATACGCTATTGGCGACGCTATTATAGCTAGCCTATAAATCGTATATACGTATTAAGGTGCAATAAGATGGGGTCCACACATGGACCTCTCTTACTTTTTAAATATTTATAACCATGATTAAATTAACCGACTTACTTAAAGAATTAGACCTACGTGGTGGTAATCTAGATGACAATGTTACTTTAGAACAAGTATTATTAGCATTTGTAGAAGACTTTCAAATACCTGAAGACGAATTCTTTGAAGACGATGAGTTAATCCCTGGTGCTATATTTAACCCTCGTATACTTAAAAAGAGTGTTATCATAACTGATGGTGATTATGAGTTTATAGTTCCTTCTACTTATCGTGGTACTTTATATTTAGTAAATACTAAAGGTACTAGTTTGGATGATTACGTTATAGGACAAGTAGAGGTGGAAAAAATATATATTAACGCGAATTCCGGGCGTACTAAGCCATATCGCCTACCTGGTGCAGAGATACATTTAACGTATGTAAGCCCGAAGTACCGCGGTAAAGGTTTAGGTGTTAAGATGTATACTATGTTATTAGAAGCATATAAAACAATTTTCTCAGATAACATTTTATACCCAGGTAGTTGGAGCTTATGGATTAGCAAATTAGCTCCTATAGGTTTAAAGAGTGGTAATTTTATTGGGGGTGAAGTAGGAGGGGTTATTGTTCCGTTCACTCCTGAGGATATAAGTGATTCTAGTTTAATGCAAGGTATAGGAGTAGACCACTTAATATTATCTACTGAGCCACCTCAAGTATTACTTGACATTAAACAAGCATTATCAGGTTTATCATTATCTAAAGGAGATTATGGTATATATGAAACTACTACAAAACTTAAAGTAACTGAGTTAGATGCAATTGTAGACCAAGCCGGTTCAATTGAAGAAGTAATTGAAGAGGCTAGTTTAATGCAATCAGTTGGGTTAAATGATGACGATAATTACCCAGTTATAGTAGTAGCGACTCAGGACGCCTTAGCGGTGATTCGCGAGATAGGTGACGATGTTACATTGGAAATTGTCTAATCCATTAATTTTCAACGTTCTAATACTTTCTTGTAACCTTCCCGGGTGAGTGTTTGGCTTCCGGGTGAGCTGATGTTATATTTAGTCATAATTAAATAATTAGGACATGGTAACAATAATCGTTTTAACAATATCAGGGGCAATTGGTTCACGTTTACTTACTAAAGTAAATAGTAAAGAAAATTTAACACCTAAACAAGAAATGGTTGAATTTGGTAAAGCGTTACTTGGTTCATTTGCGTTTTTTGGAACAGCAGGAGCACACACATTAATTACAATTAAAAAATAAAGGTTATGGAAAAAAGAAGAGGCCGTCCACCAGGAACAAAGAAACAAGAAGTTAAATTAGAAGTAAGCACAGCTGAACCTATAAAACGAGGCCGTAAGGCAGTTCAAAAGATATTTATTGTACCTACAATCGATGCCTTAGAAGGTGAATTTGAAGGCACTACATCTGAGAAGTTAAAGATATATGCTGAGCAGACAATTCTTTTAGCTCAAGATATAGATAAGGATCCATGGAGAATGGATTATAGAGAAAAATATAGAAACACAATTAGTCGTATGTGTTCATTAATTAACGAATTATAAATAAAATAAATAAATAAAGGTTATGCCACTAGATTTAAACAACAACACGTTTTTAACTGCTTCTGAAATTAAAGAGAAAGCAAGTTCAATTTTCACAACTACAAGTGCTCCAGGTACTAGTCAAAAGTATTCACATATCTCAACTAAACAAATCATTGATGATATGGAAGAGTTAGGATGGGGTGTAGTAGACGCTAAACAAGTACGCGCTCGTAAGGGTGAAGGATTTCAAAAACACTTAGTAGTGTTTCGTAACAATGATTTATTCATTGAGGGTGCTGATGGTGATAATGTTTTTCCACAAATTCTATTAACTAATAGCCATGACGGTAAAAATGCGTTTACATTCACAGCTGGTTTGTTTCGAATGATTTGTGAGAATGGTTTAGTAATTTCAACTCAAGAGTTTGAAAATATGAAGATTCGTCACTACGGATATGATTTCACTGAATTGCAAACTGTTATTAGTACAATGGTTGAAGCGTTACCGTTGGCAGTTGAGTCAATGAATCAATTTAAACAAACACAACTAGCTCAAGAACAAATTTTAGATTTTGCTCGTAAAGCAGTTCAAATACGTTTTGGTGAAGAACAAGCGCAAAATATTGCAATTGATTATAACGCCTTAACTACAGCTACTAGACCTGAAGATCGTGGTACTGATTTGTGGAGTGTGTTTAATGTGATTCAAGAGAAAATTACCCAAGGAATGTTTGAATATCAATCAGGAGCTAAAGTTAGAAAGGCTCGTAAGATTAAGAACTTCAAACAAGATTTAGATTTGAATGCTAAGTTGTATGAGTTAGCAGCTGAGTTTGCTGCTTAATTAGTTAAAGGTTGATTATTAAGAAGGGAGCGAAAGCTCCTTTCTCTGTTGTATTTATATCAAAACACACATTATGAAAAAATTCCTTAAAGACCTATTATCAGGCACTTCAGACACTTCAAGTAAGCGTTTCGCATCATTATTAGCATTAGCTGTAGTTATATCTCTAGCGTACATAGCTACCTATAAGAATGAGGAACACATCACACCCGAATTCATGTTCGACTCAATCGCGTTAATTGCAGGTGGTGGTTTAGGTTTAACTGTTATAGAAAACGTTGTTAAGATGAAACAGCAAGCCAAGAATAACACGCCAAATAACGGCAATACCCCACCTACTAATACAGACGAACAACTATAACGATAAAATATAAGTAGTCGTTTAAAGCCGGGTTAAGCCCGGCTTTTTTTATCAAAAAGAGTTTGGCTTCCTAATAGATAGATGTTATATTCATTATATATAAAAGGCGGGATGGACTGGAGATGGTTCCAGCTTGGTCTCATAAGCCAAATGACGCAGGTTCGAATCCTGCTCCCGCAACAAAAGCTTCTTAAGCATAAAAGGTGATGCACCTGATTTGTACTCAGGATAAGTGGGTTCGATTCCTACAAGAAGCTCTACACTCAAGTGGCGAAAGGATCAGGAGGCCCTGGTCGATGGTAGACGCGACGTATGGTTATAACAACGTGGGTAAAAAATCATCTGAACAAGATGTGGTCATTATAATGGCAGCCCGTGCAGGTTCAACTCCTGTCTTGAGTACAAAAGGTCCTGTAGCCGAGTGGTTAGGTGGAGCTCTGCAAAAGCTCATACAGCGGTTCGATTCCGTTCGGGACCTCAAATAGCGCCCTTAGCTCATTAGGTTAGAGCAACTGACTCATAATCAGTAGGTACCTGGTTCGATCCCAGGAGGGCGCACAATTGTGGATGTGTTCTTTGACATAATAATAAGGAGAAAATAAATATGGAAACAATGTATTTCATTTTAGGTATGCTCTCGATTGTTGGAGCTGCTTTTGTAGCTACAACTGTTTGGGGTGTAGTTAAGATTAACAAATTGTTAAAAACAATTAAACAACAAGAAGAATGGATTATAAACAACGATCGTCTCATGCATGAGAATTTTAATAATCTATATAAAGACAAGTCACGTGATTTTGAAGACTCATACCGACATATCCATGATCGTATAACTGATTTGCAACGTGAATTAGATGTTAAGTTTAATAACACTACATCTTATATAGACTCTAGAGTTGATAAAGTATCTTCATCACTTAAAGAGCAAAAACAAT
>Ga0209596_1003278_pt1 | contig 12824 bp, 15 predicted proteins | sample M_130807_MF_Meta_FD_187314 | JGI IMG/M metagenome (GOLD analysis project Ga0209596, IMG submission 187314) | Freshwater microbial communities from Lake Montjoie, Canada to study carbon cycling - M_130807_MF_MetaG (SPAdes) (version 2) | ecosystem: Environmental > Aquatic > Freshwater > Lake... | reverse complement strand
CGGGCTCATGATTTGGTCCTCCGATGAGTTACTCGATTCCCTAGTGGAATTTGACGAACTGAATTTTCAGGTGCACATACATGCAATTGGTGATGCAGCGGTTCGCCAAGCACTCGATGCTATTGAAGCGATGATACGTATCAATCCGCCTCGTGATCGACGTCCAGTAATTGCACATGCCCAGTTAATTCATCCTGATGATATTGCTCGCTTTGCCCAACTGGGAATCATTGCAAACTATCAGCCACTGTGGACTTACTTAGATCCAATGAATAGAGAGCTCATTCTTCCGCGCTTGGGTGTAGAACGAAATAACCGTCAATATCAACTACGTACAATGATTGAATCCGGTGCCATGATTAGTTTTGGAAGTGATTGGCCTGTTACAAGTCAGATTCCACTTCACGCATTAGCCGTACCTGTGCACCGTCAAGATACAAATCGTGAACCTGCCGAAGGTTGGAGCAAGCACGAGGCGATAACTATCGAGCAGTCAATGCAGTTTTATACTTCAAACGTTGCATATCAACTCTTTAGAGAGCATGAAGTTGGAAAGCTTGAGGTTGGAATGCGTGCCGACTTTGTAGTGCTGGATCAAAGCCCATTAGAAGTAAATCCACATGAAGTAAGGGAGATTAAGATTATTAATCTCTATAAAAATGGAGAGAAGATTAAGTAAGCAGTTCGGAAAGTAAGACTTCTACGCGGCGCTTAATCTCATCACGAATTACTCGCACGTATTCAATACCTTGACCTGCTGGATCTTCTAAAACCCAATCTTCATATCGCTTACCTGGGTAGAACGGGCATGCATCGCCGCAACCCATTGTGACAACTGCATCCGATGCTTGAACAGCTTCGGGAGTTAATATCTTTGGAACATTATTGGCAATATCGATACCAACTTCGGCCATTGCTTGAATTGCAATCGGATTAATTGATTCTTTTGGTGCAGAACCAGCAGATAAAACTTCTACTGCGCCATCCGATAAATGAGTCATAAAGCCGGCCGCCATTTGAGAGCGACCGGCATTATGAACACAAACAAATAGAACGGAGGGTTTAGCGCTCACTGCTCAATCCTTTGGCTATGCCAAGTCCAATTAACGCACCGATGAGTTCGGCGATAACAAAGCCTGGTACCGATGACAACTCGATACCCGTGAAAGTATCACTGAATGCGCGCGCAAAGGTTACGGCAGGGTTAGCAAAAGTTGTCGAAGAGGTGAAGAAATATGCCGACCCGATCCAACCGGCAACGGCCAATGGGACATAGCGACCCTCACTTTGCTTACTAACCAATTGAATCACGAGGATTAAGCCGGCGGTTGCGACAACTTCACTGAGTAAGAGATTTGAACTTGTCTTTGCATGAGTGGACGACCCGATGGCAGGAAGCTTGAACATGACATTAGCGATAATGACTCCTACTAAGCCACCAACAACTTGGGTAAGAATGTAATTAATAGCTGTTACTGCTGAAATACTTTTATTAATTAGTGCAACGACCGTCACTGCAGGGTTAAAGTGCGCGCCACTGATTGGCCCTAACATTTGAATCAAGACTGCCAGAATCAAAAATGTAGCAAAGGCAACTATGAATAATTGAAGCCCAATATCTTTGGTCAAGTTAGTTGCCATGATGCCAGAACCCACAACTGCCATTGCCAAAATTGCTGTGCCGACCAATTCGGCTAAGAAAGTTCGTAGTTTCATTTATGAGACACCGATGATGTCGACCACAAAGATCAAGGTTTCATTTGGACCAATTGGACCAGAACCATTTGGACCATAACCCAGGTCAGCTGGAATAACTAAGAGACGACGTCCACCAACTTTTGCACCAGGTAAACCCTGTTGCCATCCGGCGATAACGCCTGAAAGAGGAAACGTTGCTGGTTGGCCACTCGTCCATGATGATTCAACAATCGTGCCAGTAGACCACGACATTAATGTGTAATGAACCGTTAACGTAGATGTTGCAACCACTTCGGTTCCACTGCCAACGATTATGTCTTGTGTCTGCAATGTAGTTGGAGGTGTTCCCGTTGGAGCGGAAATTGTTGGTGCCTCGCCTGCATTACCTGTTACTGCAGGAAGTCCTGCTGTTGCTGAATCTGCCACTGGATCTTTTCCTCCGCATGCCGTTAGAGATGAAATCGACAGCGCAAGAATTGCGGCAATCGCTAGTTTCTTATTGATTTTCATTCTTCACCTTTACTCGAGTTCTCCGATTAGTTTAAATTCGCCGCCGCCAAGCTGTCCTTGGGCACGATACATTTCTAGCTTGGCACGTGTATCTGCGATATCTAGATTGCGCATTGTTAACTGCCCAATACGATCTACCGGTCCAAATGCAGCGTTTTCAGTGCGCTCCATTGATAACTTCTCTGGGTGGTAGCTAAGGCCAGGCCCAGTCGTATTGATAATTGAAAAATCATCACCACGACGTAAACGTAGGGTTACTTCCCCAGTAACAGCAGATGCCACCCAACGTTGCAGCGATTCGCGAAGCATCAATGCCTGTGGATCTAACCAGCGTCCCTCATATAGTAGGCGTCCTAATCGTCGTCCTTCTGCATGATAGTTAGCAATGGTGTCTTCGTTATGAATCGCACTAATGAGACGCTCATAAGCAATAAATAAAAGCGCCATTCCTGGTGCTTCATAAATGCCGCGACTCTTAGCTTCGATAATTCGGTTCTCAATTTGGTCGGCCATTCCAAGCCCATGGCGACCACCAATCGCATTGGCCTCATTCATCAATGCAACAACATCGGTGAAATCTCTGCCATTAATGGCAACTGGGCGGCCTTGTACAAAAGAAATCTTTACATCTTCACTCTCGATCTTTATAGCAGAGTCCCAAAAACGCACACCCATAATTGGAAGAACGAGCTCCACTGACGTATCTAAATTCTCAAGACTTTTTGCTTCATGTGTTGCACCCAAAATATTGGCATCGGTTGAATACGCCTTTTCGGTGCTATCGCGATAAGGCAAACCGTGTGCGACTAACCACTCCGACATCTCTTTTCGTCCACCAAGTTCATTAACGAAGTCGGCATCGAGCCATGGTTTATAGATTCGTAAATTAGGATTAGCTAACAATCCATAGCGGTAAAAACGCTCAATATCATTGCCTTTGTAAGTCGATCCATCGCCCCAAATTTCAACTGAATCCGAATGCATCGCTCGTACCAACATTGTGCCAGTAACGGCTCGGCCCAGCGGTGTTGTATTGAAATACTGCTTCAGGCCTGAGCGAATATGAAAAGCACCGCAAGCGATCGCAGCTAAACCTTCTTCTACCAAAGCTGTTTTACAATCGACAAGTCGTGCAATCTCAGCGCCATACTCTTTGGCTCGGTCAGGAACAGAGTCAATATCTGGCTCGTCATATTGGCCAAGATCGGCAGTGTACGTGCACGGCACTGCACCTTTTTCACGCATCCATGCAACAGCAACCGATGTATCGAGCCCGCCAGAAAATGCGATACCGACTTTTTCTCCAATAGGAAGAGATGCGAGGACCTTAGACATGGCCCAAGTCTAACCGATGTTAAGTGTGGGAAGTTTCTTCTCTAAGTCCGGAGTGATGCCCCATTGCGCACAGATTTCACGATATCTCTGAATATCAATTGCTTCTGGCTTGGCATCAGTTTTGACGGCACGAATCATCATGTTTCTAGGCGTGTGTTCACCGCCAATAAATTCAATGACTTCAACGCGATAGCCCACAATTCGCAGCAATTGAGCACGCAGCGAATCAGTCAGTAAATCGCCCAAACGTTCTTTCATCAGACCAAACTTTGTAAGCGCTCCCCAGGGTTCAGGGGTCTGGCTCATTTGTCGCTGAATATCATGGTGGCAACAAGGTGCAATTAACATTAACTTTGACTGAGCCGATACTGCCCAAGCAATCGCATCATCGGTAGCGGTATCACATGCGTGCAGTGCAATGGCAATGTCGGCTGAGTCTGCTGCGGTCTTCGCGATTTCTTCAGCTTTAAAATTAATTGTCTCGCTGATTCCTAAACTCTGGGCAATTTTATTATTTCGATCACGCGATGAAGTTCGTACGTCAATTCCAGTAACTTGTACAGGTATTCCAATCGCACGTAAGTATTGATGAGCGGCAAAAGTTAAGTATGCATGCCCGCAACCCAAATCTACGATTGTTAATGGCTTTGCATCGGTTGGCTTATGAATCTGGCCAGCACTAATTGCAGCTTCCAACGTAGGCACAAGTAAACGTAAGAACTCTTCAACTTGTAAGTACTTATCGTTTTTTGAAGGCTTAATCGAACCCTTATGATCGGCTATACCGACTTCTAGTAAGAATGGATCGGTTGGATCAAGCAAGCGTGCCTTCTTTTTATCATGATCTAAACTTTGTTTAAACTCTTTACTTTCATAATGAACTTGGGCTTCACCGCTCTTAGTAATTCGAATCGAGAGTGAGCCATCAGTGTGTTCCACAAGAATATGTGCATATCCGCTATTCAATAATTCAGAGACTGCAAGCAGGTTAGGTTCAATATTCTTAGTTGTGGTAGCTCTGCCATCGCTATGGTTGAGCTGTAATTGCACTGTGCCTTTAATGATAACCGGGCGAAGATCTATGCGTTCACAATCGGTCTGCATATTTCTGCGCCGCCCAGAAAGTACCGCTCTGACGAAAGTCGTAGGCTCAATAATGTGGGCAGAAGCTTCGCCGAATACTTCTTCAAGTGACTTAGACATTTGAGGTAAGTCTAACTTCTATTGCCAATCCACCTAACTGGCTTTGCCGAAAAGTTAGATCACCTTTGTGCCATTCAATAACCGCGCTCATAATGCTCATTCCTAAGCCACTGCCGCCGGTATCGCGGGAACGAGATCTATCGAAGCGTTTGAGCCCTTGAACTTTCTCGCCATAAGACTCCTTTGGTAAACCCTCCCCCCCATCTTCAATAATTAAATGAATGCGCTTGCCACCCACCAATGAGACTAGAACGGGAGTGTCCGCTTTTGTGTGAATACGAATATTAGTTAAGGCATTTTGAATAAATCTGCGCATATATTTCTCAGAACCAATGAAGAGAACTCCATCTTCAATATTTGCTGTGACTTTGCGGTTTGGCGAAAGGCTCTGAAAGTCATTGAGGTTCTCCCATAAAAGCTCTGACAGTGGGAACTCATCGATATTAATAACATTCTCTTCGCCGAGTTCAGCCAAAACAAGCAGATCACCAATTAAGGATTCCATTCGTTTGATTTCACTCTTTAGACGGCTGAAGGCTAACTCCTGGTGATCTCCATCTAAGGCTTTGCCTTCCAACAGTTCCGTATAACCCTTTACCACCGTTAATGGGGTTCGTAGCTCATGCGCCGCATCGCCTAAAAACTCCTGCATTTTTTCACGTTGAGAACGTTCTAATGCTAAGGCTCCGGCACGGGAGATCGAGATTGAGATATAGGAGGCTAGTGCGTTGGCAAAGATTATAAAAATTAAGAGGCGAAAAAGATTTTTATTTAGACTTTTATCAATCTCAGAAAGTGATGCCGCGATTATCAAAACTTCGCCCTCTTGAATTCTTATCTCTTTAGTTTTCAAGTGGGTATTACTTCCTAAAATAGCATTTCTGGACTCTTTAAGAACTGTCACCGAGCCATCTTGTGTCATAAAGGCCAAAGTGAAGTCAAAGCTATTTTGATCCAAGCTCAAAAGTGCACTCGTGATTGCATCTGTTGGATTGGAGTTAACATCACTGGCAACTAAAGCTATATGGTCATCAATTATTGAAATCTCTGCACGATAAGAACCCCATACGGCAAACCCCCCGATAAGAATTGATAACAAAGAAGTGACGATGGCTGTTGCAAGGACTTGCCGCGTTTTATTTTTCATCACCTTTATTTGGGCTCTTGTATCTGAAAACCTACTCCGCGAATAGTTTTAATGCCTTCGAACCCATCTTTATGAAATTTCTTGCGGAGGTATGAAATATACGTATCAGTAACCGTACTTTCGGATTCAAAAGTTATTCCCCATACTTCATCTAGTAAAAGCTTTTTAGTGAGTACTCGTCCCTTTTTTTCGACCAAGATTTGCAGAAGTTTGTACTCAGTAGGTGAAAGTTCTACTTCTTCACCATTAAATGTCACTAAGTGCTGTTCGTCATCTATAGCAATCGGACCGCAGGTTAACTTTGTCGGCACACTGGTCGATTTCATCGAGCGGCGAAGAATTGCTTTTATTCGCAGAATTAACTCTTCAATTCCAAATGGCTTAATCACATAATCATCTGCACCGATTTTTAATCCTCTGGCAATGTCAGCTTTGTCTTCACGTGCCGTGAGCATCAGAACAGGAGTTAAATCATTATTGCTACGCAAGCGCTCTACTAGTTCAAAGCCATCCATGAGAGGCATATTTATATCAATCACTATTATGGCCGGCTTGTTTGTGCGCAACAGCGTTAAGGCCGACATGCCATCTCCGGCTTCAATCGTCTCAAAGCCAGCAATACGGAGAGTGTCATTTAGCAGGGCGCGTACCCCTGGTTCATCATCGACAATCATTATGAGTTCGGCCATAGCACCACTCTTTCACGCCTTGCTCGCATTGCCAATAAAACTCATGGCTTTTATAGCCTTTCACAGAGAAAACACAAAGAAGTGATGCACTATGTAGCCATGAGATTGCCCCGTATTGCAGTGGTAGCCCTTGGGCTATGTATTGCCATGAGTTCGGCAGGCCCCTCTTTCGCAGATGCCACACCAACGCCATCGCCGGATTTTCAAAGTTTGATGGCTCAATACAAAATAGAAATGGTTACATTTCAAAAGGTGATGAAAAGCCGCGAACTAGATCGGATGAAGATTAATCAAATCTTTATGAGTGCTGTCAATGATGCCAACCGTAACGCTAAGACAACTCTGAAAGCGGCCAAGACACCAACGGCTAAGAGCGAAGTAATTACAACTCAAAAAGCAGCAATTGCGGTAGCCAATGCCGTGCGAGATGCGGCAATTCTTGCTATGGGTCAACCGCCAGTAGCACCTATTGCGCCAGTAAAACCATCAAAAACTCCGCAAATGTCTCCAACCGATAAAACAAAATCTAGAAAGGTGAGCCCTACTCCATCCCCTTAAGACATTCTTTGTATATTCTTTAAGTATGAAACGTTTCAATGTGTGGTTAGCGACAAAAGTTAGCGATGGCGTAGCAACAATGTGGTGTGCCTATATATTTGCAGCCATAGCATTGATATCTCTTCCAAAGGCTTTACAGTCGGGTGACTCAATCGTCATAGTCTCGTGGGTAGCGCAAACTTTTTTACAGTTAGTACTTCTCTCGATCATCATGGTTGGACAAAAGGTTCAGTCCAAAAAAGTGGAAGATACAATAAATGAAACTCATACTGCCTCATTGGCCGAGTTAGTCGAACTGCATAAGATCTCACGCGATATGCATACACTCATGAAAGAGGTTGAGTCTAAGCTCGCTCGCTGAAACGTTACCAAAGCGAAACATTGCAGCCCTGCTTTCAGGGTTCTTACATAGATAAATACAGGCCTTGTGGTTTAAGTTCAAGCAATGACGTCGTTGCCGTGGTGGAAAGAAGCGGTGATTTATCAGATTTACCCCCGCTCATTCTTTGACACAAATGGTGACGGTGAAGGCGATCTTCCTGGAATCACATCCAAACTTGAGTATGTACAGCAGCTTGGCGTAGATGCAATTTGGCTCAGTCCTTTTTATACATCACCAAATAAGGATGGCGGATACGACGTCGCCGATCCCCGTGATGTCGACCCACGATTTGGCAGCCTTAACGATGCTAAGGCTCTCATTTATCGTTCGCATGAACTAAATTTAAAAGTGCTCGCAGATATTGTTCCCAATCACTTTTCTGATCAACATAAATGGTTTCAGGCTGCGCTACATGCCGCCCCCGGCTCTGCTGAACGCGCACGTTTTCATTTCTATGATGCTAATTCTGACGGAACTCCTCCAAATAACTGGATCTCCCTTTTCGGTGGCCCTGCTTGGACACAAGTACCTGATGGACAGTTTTACCTCCATTTATTCGATTCATCACAACCAGATTTGAATTGGGACAACGCTGACGTTAAAGAAGATTTTGAAAAAACGCTGCGCTTTTGGCTCGATCTTGGCGTTGATGGTTTTCGAATCGACGTTGCGCACGGATTAGTAAAGGAAGATATTTTAAAGAACCACCATGATCCACAGGGCCTAAGTAATGCGCTCAGACTTGATTACCCGATGGAGCCAGATGAACGTAATGAGCTGCTTCTTTCAGTTCCATACTTTGATCGGCAGGGTGTGCACGAAATCTATCGCAGCTGGAGAAATATCTTCGATTCTTATGGCGACCGTGAAATCATGGCTGTTGCCGAAGCTTGGGTACATCCACCAATTAACGCAACAAAATATGTTCGGGCCGATGAGCTTCATCAAGTTTTTAATTTTGATTTGTTAACAGCACCTTTTGAAGCTGCGCATCTATTTGAGGTGATCAATCGCTCTATTGAATTAAATGCATCCGTGGATGCATTACCAACGTGGGCGCTGAGTAACCACGATTCCCCACGCATTGCCTCGCGCATTGGGGATCAACCTTCTCGCGCACTAGCGCTTTTTGTTTTAGCTCTACCAGGCTCTAACTATATTTTTGCTGGCCAAGAGTTGGGTCTACCTGATGGAGAACTACAAGATAACGATCGCCAAGATCCTTCCTTCGTACGCTCTGGCGGATTAGTTAAGGGAAGAGATGGTGCACGCGTCCCCTTGCCATGGAGCGGTGATTCGACGCCATTCGGATTCACTGCAGGAACTCCTTGGCTGCCACTATCACAATCATGGCAGCCATACACCGTTGAAAATCAGGAGAAAGATGCAGAAAGTACTCTCAATCTTTTTCGGCGCGCACTCTCCATACGCCGTGAAAACCTCTTAGTTGGCCAGAGTATTGAATGGCTGGAATCTCCTCTTCATGGCAGTAAGGGTGGTTCAATTCTAGCCTTCAAGCGCGGTTCAATTACAGTTGTTATGAACGTATCCGACAGCGAGAATGTGATTGAACTTGCGGGTAATGTCGTCCTGGCAAGCTTTAGTAGCATGCAAGTAAATACCGCAAAAAAACTTCTACCGGCACGTTCGTGCATCTGGATCTCTAACTAACTGGCACAATACGCTTCATGGAATCAACGGCTACATGGATCATTACTATCGGTGTCTTAGCTGCAGTAATTATCCTAGATTTACTTCTTGCGATAGTTCGGCGTAATAAACCTACAACGATATTTGAGGCTGCATTTTGGACGGTTTTCTATATTGGCACAGCTATCGCCTTTGGTGCACTTTTACCGCAATGGACAAGCGAGCAAGGACAGAAAGAGTTTTTTGCCGGCTGGTTGACTGAATACGCACTCTCAGTCGATAACATCTTCGTCTTTATAATTCTCTTGACGCATCTAAAAGTAGAAAAAGAAAAACAACAGTTAGTTCTCCTCCTAGGCATAATGCTAACAATTGGCATACGCGGATTACTTATCCCACTAGGTGCTGCTTTGATTTCACGATTCTCGAGTATCTTTTTTCTCTTTGGTGCATTCCTTATCTATACGGCTTATAAGTTAGCTATAGAGAATGAGGATGATGAGTGGAAGGAAGGCCGAGTCGTTGCCTCATTAAAAGCCCGCGGCCTGAGCATATTTTCTATCGCCTTAATTGCATTAGGTTTAACTAACTTGGTCTTTTCATTGGACTCTATTCCAGCAATCTTTGGACTCACAAAGGACCCTTATATTGTGACCACTGCAAACATCTTTGCATTAATGGGTCTTCGACAGCTCTACTTTTTACTAGAAGGCTTACTGGCCAGGTTAATCTTTCTTTCCAAGGGACTCTCATTTATTTTAGCTTTCATCGGAATAAAAATGATTATGGAGGCCCTCCACGGGATTGGTATAGACGAGGTTGCTGGAGTACATATTCCAGAAGTTAGTCTGGAGTTTAGTCTTGGGGTAATTGTTGCAAGTTTGGCCATTACAACAGTTGCTAGCCTGACTGCCACACGCAAAGATGGAACTGCAATAGTTTAAAGAGTGTACTTATGATTTCTTAAAGTATCGTGATCAAACTCTTTAGTTCGTTCGTGAATTTTTCGAATCTGAAATGCAAATGCTTTTACCGCGGCGTCAAATGCAGCTACATCGTTGAACTCGGCTGCCTCAGATTTAATCAATGGACCCGATCCATGCGAAGTCAAAATAACGCGGTGGGAATGCTTTCCCTGTCGAGGGTTGGTCTCATGAAGAATCTCAACTTCAACGCGATCTATAGCAACACTAAATCGCTCCATGCTGTTGAGTTTCTCTTCTACGATCACTCTAAAATCTTCGGCTAAATCTGCATTTCGTGTATGAATTTGAATCTTCATACTTAAAAGGGTACTGCTAATACCGCCAATGTCGCTATAGCAGCCAATAAGAATGATTTTAAGAGAATACTCGATGCAGTTTTACGATCAGCTGCGCGGTTAATAGGATCACTTACACGTGAAATATCACCTAACTTGCCAAAATTAAAAGTACCAGCAAAACCATAGGCAAGGCAGAACTTACTTCGTGACTGAATATAGCCAACGGATGCAACTAAAAGTGGAAAGAAAATACCTAACCGTGCTTCACGTGGAGCATTTACTGAAATAAGAGCTATGAGTGAGCTAGCTGAGAAAAATAAACCAACGAGAGCAACAAATTGCCTTCGGCGAACTTCGCGACCACCAATATTGCATGTACCAGGAACATAGGCGGTCTCAGGCATCTTCAAACTCATCTTCATCAATCCATGCATTGGCAGTCGTATCTTCTTGATGCTCAATCCAGGAGAGAAACGAGCCAACAGCACGGAAGGCTAAAACTGCAACAGTGACTGCCGCAAATAATCGCCGAAATGCTTTAACCATAAGATAAAAATACTCGCTATTGCTAAAAATTTCTCTAGATAGCCGAGAGCGCGCGCTCGATGTCGCTCCAGATATCATCAACATGCTCGCATCCAACCGATAAGCGAATTAACTGCTCAGGAACACTCAGACTCTCCATCGGCCAACGACGTCTGCGCTCCCATAATGATTCAACTCCGCCAAGACTTGTTGCATGAGCAATCAAGTGCGATGAGTCACATACTTTCTGTGTTTCCTCTGCTGTTCCAGCTACTTCAAAAGAGATGATTGCCCCAAAGCCTGGGTAGCGTACGCGACTCACCTTTTTATGTCCGGAGAGTTTTTCTACAAGTTGCTTAGCGTTTTCTTGAGATTTATTAAATCGCAATGGAAAAGTACGCAGACCTCGAAGAGCTAGCCAGGCCTCAAATGGTCCCGGGATGGATCCATTAAAACTACGAGAGTCTTGCAAGCGCTTGAATAAGGCTTGATCATTTGTAGAGAGCGAACCCATTAACACATCGCTGTGGCCTGATAAAAACTTAGTTACGGAGTGCATAACAATATCGGCACCCATCGCTAAAGGATTCTGCACAAGTGGAGTTGCAAACGTATTATCGACGCCAACACCAATTCCTAACTTCTTTGCCGCAGATATGAGTGTGGATAAATCGGCCACATCTAGACAGGGATTAGTTGGAGATTCCAACCAAATAAAAGCCGCACCTTTCATCGCATTGATTACTTCATCGGTATTTACTACATCGACAAAGCGAACTTCTAAGCGACCGCTTTCATTAAATGAATTCAAAAGCGTCATCACTCCGCTATAACCTTGATTTGATGCAACTACTGGAGCACCGACAGGAAGAATTGAAAATACTGCGCTAATCGCTGCCATTCCAGATGAAAAAGCTAGAGTCTGTCCACCTTCGAGTTCACTAATTGCCGCTTCAAGTGCGCTCCACGTCTGATTGCCGTATCGACCATAACCAATTGGACCACCAGCATGAAACGTTGAGGTTAAAACGATTGGAGGATTAAGTGCGGCATCTGGAGAAATGTCAGGTCGGCCAGCAGTAATTGCGGTTGTTTCAATATGGCGCTCTTTACTCATGTGCTTAGTCTAATTGTTTTGAAAGCACTGCCATCGCAGCGTTATGACCAGGAATTCCACTGACTCCACCACCCCTGATGGCTCCGGCACCGCATATGAAAATCCGGGGATCATCGGTTTCGACCCCCCAGGATGGCTCTGTTCCATCCTCCCTGAAGGGAAAATGCAGATCGCGATGGAAGATATTGCCTCGTGGCAGGCCGATAGCAGCTTCTATATCCAGGGGAGTTTTTACTTCAATCCCGGCAATCAAATCTTCAATCGGCTCAACCAAATATTCATTGAGAGAAGCAAGTGCTGACTGAAGCCCAACTTCGCGCGCTGCATCATTGTCGCTATCAAATAATTTAGCTGGGGTATGGAGACCAAAAAGCGTTAAAGTCTGAAAACCCTTGTCTTGAAGCTCTTGGCTCAAGATTGAAGGATCCGTCAGCGTATGGCAATACATTTCTAGCGGCATTACATGCGGCATTTCACCATTTTTTGCCGATGCAAAAACACTTTCAAACTGTGCAAAGCTTTCATTTGCATGGAAAGTTCCCGCAAAAGCTATATGTGGATCGATACCAGATTTAAGAACCGGCAACTGTTTAAGTAAAATATTAATTTTCATCTGCGATCCCTCAAGAGATTCAGGTGCAGGCAAGCCACGTAGCTTAGCCAAAGTTTGGGGAGCAACATTAGAAAGTACATACTTCGCTTTTATCTCTTCGCCCGCAGAAGTTTTAACTTGAGCTCCTGACGCA
>Ga0209596_1003270_pt1 | contig 12851 bp, 15 predicted proteins | sample M_130807_MF_Meta_FD_187314 | JGI IMG/M metagenome (GOLD analysis project Ga0209596, IMG submission 187314) | Freshwater microbial communities from Lake Montjoie, Canada to study carbon cycling - M_130807_MF_MetaG (SPAdes) (version 2) | ecosystem: Environmental > Aquatic > Freshwater > Lake... | reverse complement strand
GGCTATTTTCTCTATACGAACATTATCGTCAGCATCATCATAACTCTCGTCCCAGACATCTCCGAATGTGCGAAAGCCATAACTACGCAGATACTCCAAGCTGCCTTGGGTTCCTACTATAACAAACGGCATGCCCAGTGCTATGGGTTTGAATGTTTTCTCTGTGAGATGCCATCTGCGACCAGTAGCAACTGTTTCTGTCACTAGATATAATAGGCTTTCTGCAGACTCGTTGAACAAGCTCAACCAGCATGAATGCATGGGGTGATCAGTTTCGTTGGCAAAATTAATCGGTAAAGATTGAGAAGAAAACACATGCTCGATGTCAGGATACTTGGACTTTAACGGTGCTATTGCATCCATGATACTGATATCCTCTGCTGGACACACAGCAGGGCAAGAGATATTGTTGTCAATCATATCGTATTTGAATATGTAGTACAACATTTCTAATCTGTGATTCCTCTCGCCGGCAATGATCCTATTAGGAGAGATAAAAGTTTTGGTAATGCTGCGTTCTTGTACAGGTTTGATCAAAAATGTTTTGTCGTACCCTCGGTACCAATCTAGTGCTGCCCAACCATGAAAGAAATAGTAATGATGATCCAGTCCGAGTTTGCTACAGATAGCATCCACATTTTCACTATTCTTTTCGCTGGTACAGATGCTGGGCCTCCAATAATACGGCATATGACATTGGAAAGCGTTTGGGCGATCAAACCATGACTCATCGCTATAGATATATAAATCAGTGTTTTTGTCTTTTACCCGTTGAAATGTAGGCATGTGTTGAGCCAAATGTATTGGCTCTTGATCAAAAAAGAATATATAATTGTACTCTTGTATATCATCTCTACCATAATTCATCACACTGTCTGGATCACTGCGCCCAAACGGATCGCACAAAAAAAGTCTGGTACCGGGACGATTGTCGCGGATCCAAGGCCAGAAGGTGTTGCTGTAAATTTCGTCGATTCTAATCATGTTTGATGTATTCTATTCCGGCCCACGACCAAATCGATTTGCACACGAATGCCAGGCCCGTGACCTTGAACATGCGCAGCAGCTATGCCGTACTAGATACTTTTGGTGGATCTCATACTTAGCCGACTACAGCGACTTTGATTTTGATTATGAACCTGTGCCTTGGCAAAATGAATACACACATGTATGGCCTAATCAGCATCATGAGTACTCGGGAACATATCTCGTGCCTGCGGACGGCGAAATAAAATATCATTTCCACGGCCGGATCGTGCCAAACAAACAACAACCAGAATCTTTTGATATCCTAACTGATTCAGAATTTGATTTTACTTGGGCACCACACCCACATGATCCACCTTACATCTATGTATTTGGCAATCAATGGTACCCGGCCAACATCATGCCTACTGTGGAATATCATGTGCCTGGTGCTACTGAACGCAAGTACATGGATCTTCCTCAAGCTCGATTGCCCGTCAAGCAGACTGATCACTGGCACACACTGGTCAAATGCGAATGGGATTATAGCTGGGTGCCCGATCCGGGTGACCCGCCATTGATCTATGTGTTTGGTAATCAATGGTGGCCTGCAGAGAAGATGTCCACTGTAGAATATCATGTGCCAGGTGCTACTGAACGCAAATACATGACTTGGCCTAGAGCTCAACTGCTGCCAGATCAGTCACGCTGGACCGTGCCGCCCAATATCGCGGATGTGGATTTCAGTTGGGTGCCTGACCCCGGCGAACCCCCTTACATCTATCAGTTTGCTACACAGCATCAAAAGACTGGCGGCCCTGTTTATACCATGCCCAGTGCTACAGAAGTCAAGTATCTAGCTGAACTCAAAATACGCACAGTAGGCAATGCCACAGCCATCTATGAGATTGATCATTTGGATGGTGGCGCAGGAAACATACCCAATGTCACGCGTCGTGTGAGATACTTTGACAACTACAGAGATACACTAATTCGTCTGGCCAAAAGCATAGGCACAGAACATGAATATGTGTGGGTGTGCAGCAGCATCTGTGATTACACTGACTTTGACTTCTCCTGGCACCCAGAACAATGGCAGAGTACTATGTTGCATGTGTTTGCCAGTGATGAACAAAAGTTTGGTGACACATTCTTCATGCATGTGCCTACCTTTGCTGAGTATGCAGAACGCAAGGCCTTACTGGAATGGTATGATCTAAACTTTGTGCCAACTCCAGTGCCTCGACGGCCCATGCCTATAGTGCAACACGATGAAGACAGCCATGTGGATGTGGTTCGTACTCGAGACTTTGCTGGTCCATTGGCAGTGTTCACTCGATCAACCTACATGAGCACGAACTTGGTCACTGTGTCGCTGTGGAGAGAACAGACCAAGACCATAGTTCCACTGAATCCTGGTGCCAGCAGTGTGATTGTGCCTCGAACAGCCATACCTTACATCAAGACACAGCTATACGATTATCCCTACATAGACAAGACACATCACATGCTAACGGATCCGCTTCAGGACATTGTGTTCATCTCCAACGGCGAAACCAATGCTGAACAGAATTACAAAAGATTGAGTTTGTTGCCCAAAGAGAATCGAATGGTGCGAGTGGACAATATCAATGGCCGTGCAGCATCATATCACGCAGCAGCTGAGGCCAGCACTACACCATGGTTCTTTGCAGTGTTTGCCAAGCTGGAAGTAGATATCGACTTTGATTGGACCTGGCAACCTGATCGTATGCAACAGGCCAAGCACTACATCTTTCATGCTGGCAATCCTGTGAATGGCCTAGTATACGGACATCAGGCCATGATTGCCTACAACCGGCGACTGGTATTAGACAATCCAGGAGTAGGACTAGACTTCACACTGGACTCACCACATGAAGTAGTGCCTATCTTGAGTGGCACGGCCATGTATGCTGAAACACCTTGGATGGCCTGGCGCACCGCGTTCCGAGAAGCACTTAAACTTCGTGCCAGCTTGCCTGATGTGGAGAACGAGTATAGACTAAAAGTCTGGTTAAAGGAAGACTCAGGCACCATTGCCAATGGACATTGGAGTTCTAAAGGCGCAGCTGATGCTGTGGAGTTTTACGATGAAGTCAAAGGTGATCCCACTGAACTCCGCAAGAGCTACGAGTGGGAGTGGTTGGCTAGTTATGCGTTCTTCAAACGCAGTCTAACAACGAATCAATGATGTACTCAACTTCAAGGTCGGTGAGTTCGGGATACATAGGCAATGACAGGCAGCGGCGTGCTAGACTGCTTGCTGGACTCAATATGCTGGGCCCTTGGAGATGTTGATAAGCAGGCAGTTCATGCAAGGGATCTCGATAGTGGATCTTTGTTTCAATACCTCGGTCGGCCAGTTTCTGCTGTAGTAGATCACGGTCATCTACATCAATCACAAACTTGTGGAAACTGTGTTTGTCAAAGTTAGTATAGTCAATCAAGCATCGCACTCGTGCGTCATCTTCGAGTCGACGCAACCAGTATGAGGCTATGGTTTTTCTACGCAGTTGCCATGAATCGATATAGCGGGTCTTGACCATCATCTGGGCACAATCAATCTCACTCATGCGGCTATTACTACCCGCTGTGGCATGCTTAGAGGCTTTGCCATTATTTGTCCAATCTTTGGCGTAGTCGACCAAGCCGATGTCGTCGGTGACTATGGCCCCACCATTGCCGTAGTTGGGTAGATTCTTTGTGGGATCAAAACTGATAGCAGTGGCAATCCCGCGCCGACGGCAGTTGTCCGCGAGCCAGTGTTGGGCACCATCTTCGATTACCAACCTATGATCCATATTACAACTTGTTGCTGCACCATACAATCCTACCCAGCATACAGCCTCATACTTGAATGGATCAGTGATCTTTCTGGCATCTAAGATACCGTGATAATCAGTATCTCCAATCTCCACAGTCCATCCTGCCGTGATGAACGCATTGGCGGTAGCAGGGTAAGTCATAGCCGGAACTAATACACAAGGATGGTCATACGGTCTTTTATAGTATCTGGCAATGATCTCCAGGGCCTGTGTGCCCGAGTGGCAAGTTATAGCATGATTGGACTGATTCTTTCGTGCCAGCCAGTGCTCAAACTCGGCAGTATTGTTGCCGTTCATGAGATTGCCTGACTGCAATACTGCGTCGGTCACATCTAAAATCTCCTCGCGGAGATTGTTATATTGTCTTTGGAGCCCAGTAAAGGCTATTTCGAAACCACTCATAGTAATTCTCAAATCCTTGTGCCACATCCACCTTGGGATCATATCCTAACACAGCTCTAGCACGATCTATATTCAACGCACCACGTGACGGAAAGTCTGCATCCTTGTCGCGTAGTTCAATTGATCCCTTACCCACAAGCTCAACGATCATGCCAGCAGCCTGTAGCAGACTCACGCTGTGACTTTTTGTGATGTTGAATGTTTGGCAAGCACCCACAAATGTCGTAGCAGCAGCCACGATACCATCAGCAGCATCATCCACATAAGTGAAGTCTAGTGTTTCACTAGATCCGTTGACCCGGAGCACGCCGCCGCGCATCGCTGTGAGCATGAATTTTGAGATGACTCGGTCTTCGACGTCAAGTGGTCCATAAACAGCACTGGGACGAATAATAACGTGATCAAAACAACCACGGCGAGTATAATCTTTGACAAGGTTTTCTCCTGCTAGTTTCATAATGCCGTATTGGCCTTGTGGCCTACATACAGCGTCTTCAGTGACATCATCCTTGAAGTCACCATACACCATTGAGCTAGAAATATACACAACTCGTTTCACATGATGTTTTTTGGCACTCTCGAGCACATTGATCAAACCTTCCATCATGACCCTGGCACCCCAGGCAGGGTCGGCATTTACGACTTTCTGTCGTGGAAATGATGCCATGTGTATCACTACATCGGGCTGTTCAATCTCAAATATGTCGTCAATGGATTCTCTATCACAGATGTCCCGATTGTACAAGTGCGACGGTGATAACTGGATCTTCTTCAGTCTCTCCATCATCAAGTAGTCAAGTTCTGATTGTGGAATAATTCCGTATGTGGTACGATTGTCAATCACGCTTGCTGTATGGCCTTGCTCTTGTAATCGTAGGACCACATTATGCCCGATCAAGCCAAGCCCGCCTGTTACTAGTATTTTCATCTCGATCCCCATTTCAATGTATAGAACATATACACCTGTTCATCCATCACAGTAAATTTTCCCTCGTAATGATCCCAATGCCGACCATTTAGATATTGCCCACGTGGTCCGTAAGTGTTTCGTAACCACTGATGCACTTCGTCCTTGAGATGTCCTTGTATCCTATACACCAGTATGGGCACAAATTCTGTGCCGTTCCATACCAGTTTTCTTACAGAGCGGTATGGAACTTCTACTGCGTCTATGTATTCAACTTTTGGTGCCCACATATTTTAAAGAGTAAAAAGTTTGATCGGATTCTTTCATGCGGGCCATAATGGCAAACTGATATCCATAGTCATAAGGATCCATGTGCCGCACCCACCAAGGAGTCTCCATGGCGTGTTCCATCACGAACTTGCCTGCTTCAGTCTGCTGCCATGCATATATAGGTTGGGCAGCATACAGCACAGGATCTTCCACATCTCCCATGCGGAATCTATGCACCACCATATCCGAAACTTTTACCACCTGACCATTGATGGTCATGTATTCCGGGCCCTTAGCGTGTTGGTTGTATTCTTTTTCTCGGTCGAGATCTCTCAATAGTTTGGCCATATGCTAGTGTAGCACACCAAGTTCTACTTTGCAACCAAGTCGGCTGCCATTGGAAAAATTTGAGAGATTACCTGCGCACAGGCCACAGCAACTTCTTGATGTTCCTTCTGTGTGCCATTGGCAGATCTCAACTCAACGAAATGGATCCATGATCTCAATGTACCATTCATGTATAACTTGCTTACGGTATTACCTTCGGGCAAGATGGCTCTAGCTTGCTCTTTGGCAATACCCAGTTCGATAGCACGGGTATAATGCTTTTTCGCAAGATCGATGATCTCTTGTTGGGCGCTGTCCCACCACAATGCGAGATCTTCGTCAGAAGTCTCTATGCTGTTTTGTCTATTACGGGTGTCTTGAAGTCTAGCAGCCCTAAGTACAAAGCTGAGATCCTTCGTTGGGTCAGCGTAGCGTTGGCTGAACTCTTGGAAGCTGAAACTTCTGTGCCGTAGTATTTGTCGGGCAATGTCTCTAGTGGTTGTGATTTCCAAGCAGGCTGAGACCATTTCAAGTGGGCTCCAGTGTTGATGTCGGACCAAGTATCGGATGAGTTTTTCTGAAGTTTCTGTATTGAGCTGATTGCTTGGATTGCTAACACGGGCGCAGTAAGCGATGAGCTCCTGTGCGTCATCAATGCCCAGTTCTGCAAATTCTTCAGTTGGCTGGCTGTGACTGAGTAATTTAACATTCATAAATCTTTTAGTAGCTTATCTGTTTCTGGCTGGACCATGTTGGCCACAGCACTGACATCGACAACAAAATCGACATCACGGACCGACTGACCTAATTCAGTCAGTGTGCGGTTGAGAACAATCTCGATCTCATCGGTATCTAATCCTTGGCGCCGTAGTGTTTGCATGTTGATGGTCTTTTGTTTTCGACCATCTATCTTGATCACAACCTTCTTGAGACATTCAAGCGGCACCTCGGTCATGGATACTTCATTGATGATATGTTCCCATCTATCTAAGAACTCATCACTGAACGGCATCTGACGTTACTGGCTTGGCTTTGCTAGGGCGACCTTTTTTGGGTGCAGCGGGCACAGCCGCAGGTTGTGCGACAACTATTTCGGGACCATTCTTCACACCGGGATACATGCGTTGTGCATCTTTCTTCATGCGAGCAGCTTCGTTGATCATGCTCTTGGCTTCAATCTCCATGCGTTTGGCTTGAGCCAGCATGTTCTGAGCCAGAGACTGATCGTCTAATGCACCATTAGAACTGGCCATCAATGGCGCCACTGGTGGAGTTGTTTGACCACGTTCCTGACTGCGTTTGTATTCAGCTTCGGCTTTGCGTTTTTGTGCAGGATCAACAAAGCCGGTGTTCTTGTCGATATCTTGCAGACGTTTGAGAGCGTCTGCGCCCGATTCCATTTCACGGATGATCTTGTTCATCTCATCCAGCTTAACAGAACTTTGAGCAGTGGGGGTCACTATGATCTGTGCAGTAGGTACCTTCTTGATCATGCCTTCTTTGTGCAATGCTTCCAGTTGTGCGCGACCATCGGGCAACAGATTGCGGTGTAATACTTCGCTCAATTGTGTTGCGGCTTGTCCAGGAGCACTTTCCAACGTGGCCATAATGCTTTGATGGATATGCGTGGGCAATGTATCTGGATAGATCACAAGGCACATGTGCTCCTCATTTGGCACTTCTCTAAATAGTATAGCAACCTTGCGATCACCGTGACGTCCGATATGTTTAAGCATTTTGCTCTCCTTGTGGAATTGGTTGCTCGGGAACAGGAGCAGTGGATACTGCCAGGAAGGCAGTGAGTTTGTCATAGATACCGCCCACCAGCGTCATTTCGTTGCCACGTATGGCTCCGCGATTGATCACTGTGTCCAGTATGACTTTGATTGACGCTAAATCAGCAATGGTAAGTTGGTTGTCGTTCATATAGATATTTACAAGAGAAAATGCCCTGAGATAAATTTCTCAGGGCATTTTGGACAAACTCGCGTGGAGTTAGTTCTTTTCTTCCTCGTAGTAAGCGAATTGCCCCCAGGGCGGAACAATACTGGTGGTACCATGCAAGATCCAAACGGTATCTGCGTAGTTTTCATCGCCCCAAGTACCGCAAGGATAACCGTCTGTGAATACCACCAGACGCTTGGGCTCAATTTCGTTTTCTTTGAGATAGTCAAACACAGCCTCGAAAGCAGTACCGCCACCACCTTGGACTTCGTAGTCGCAGATGGTATCTAAATTGTCGCTGTCGTATTGCGCAGGATTGTAGCACTCGGTATCAAACGTGACCACATGGATTCGGTATGCAGGAAACGATTCCATGATACCTTGCACCTCGCTCAAGAAGTCCTTCAGCATGGTTGGACTGATCGAACCCGAAGCATCTAGAGCCACTGCGATATCGATCATGGGATCTAGCTTCATGCCGGGCATGACCGCATCCATGTGCCAACCCTTACGGCTGGCTCGCATCCAAGTGTAGTCACTCTTGATAGTGCTCTCCAGTTGCATACGCAACAGCTCACGCCAGTTCATCTTGGGTTCGGTGAGATCTTGGATAAGACGCTTGACACCCAGTGGAATGTTGCCAGCACCATCCACGGTTGCAGCCGCTGCCAGCATGGCTTCCTTGATCTCGTCGCGGATGGCTCTGCGTTCTTCTTCGCTCAGCTTGGGACGACCTTTGCCCTTACCACTTCCATCCACGTCTTCGCCACCACCGCCGTTACCATCCTCGTCGCCGTCACCACCTTCGCCATCACCTTCACCGTCCAAGTGCTCGTCGATCATCTTGTCCAGCAGGTCGCCTAGACTGATCTTCTTGGCATTCTTCATCAAGTCATCATACACTTCTTCTGAGCTCATGCCATCGTATTTCATGTCGTACAATGCAGGCACTGTGGTAATCAACTCACCCACTTTGTGTTTGACCAAATCCGCATTCACACAGAAGTCGTTGGAGATGTTCCAGATCTGCGGATCGCGATCTCCGCGACGTCCAAAGTGATCATAAACACAATGCAACACCTCATGTCCGAACAGGAACTCAATCTCTTTGGTCTTCAACATCTTGATGAAACGAGAGTTGTAGTAGAAGTTCCTGCCGTCTGTTGCGGCTGTGGAGCACCATTCATCTGCATTTACTAGTTTCAAGCGAGTGGCAAGGTTGCCAAAGAAGCTGGCCTTGAGCAGCAGTCCCACACGAGCGGTGATCAGCTTCTCGCGTACTTCGTTGTCAATTTTAGGGTCAGTGGGCCCAATGAGATTCTTGTACTTGTCGGACTCTTTTTTGTTGTTACTGGTACCAGTGCTAGCACCAGTTTTGGCATGCAGAATTTGCGGATTGAAAAATTGCACGGAAACTCCTTTGTTATTCATGTGTGTATTATAGCACGATCTGAATTATTGGTCAAGTCTATTAATTTGCAGCTAATTTTGCAAGGTATGTAATATAGTTATGGATCTGTGGGGAATATCGTATCTTAAAAGTATAAGTCCCAGACCAACTCATATAACCATGCACATTCTTTACCACTTCGCCAGTGTCATGCCTGTGATATGTTCCAGTTTGTTCGAGTTGGTCGATTTTGATTTTGCCGACACTGAGATTTGAAATGATTATGTGAGATTCAGTGTCGGGAGTTTTGGTCATAGATACTGAAACGACAAGTTGCCTGACAGGATCATATGACCATTCGTGCCAAGTTAATCCATCCGCTGACCAGGAGCGAGCAGGTGGAGACACATGATAATCAATATCACCGTCGATATTATTTACTTGCACGGATAGAGAAAACAGGAGTTTTTTGGTCATTATAAATTTGATCTAAACTGGCAATTTCGTCGTGCCATTTATCAATTGGCATGCCACTCTGAAATTGATATCCGAGTTCTTGGCACAACCCAATGAGATCTTTCCATCTTCTTGACCTGGTTGGATAATCGTTGTCCAGGTATCGTGTGCTGGTCCAGAATTTCTGACTCAATGAATCATGATGATTGTGCTCGAGCCCATATTCAACTGACATACTTTTATCAGTCAACAAAGGAGAATTGCTCAACAAGGCAAAGGTAGGAGTGATACCAATTTTTATCATTTTGCTGGATGCAAGGTGGGCATATCTACGCAATAGTTTTTTTGTTTCTTCAAAATCTAATTCGGTCTCGCTGGGATAGCCTACGATCAACAGCCAGTCTTGTGATATACCATATTTGTGCAAAGTATTCACCGACCAATCAATGTCATCATTGGTGAACTTTTTCTTCATATCATATCTAATTTTTTCACTACCAGATTCCACTCCTACTGACCAAGACACACACCCTGCCTGTGCTGCCAATCTAAAATCATCTTCAGGCATCTGATTCTTGCCTCTAAAGATGGCATATCCTTCGTACTTTATGGTATTGGGGATGATGTCAACCAGGCGTTGATTCAACATCCTGTAGTTGCTAATGCTTCCGTTTATTAGATTGTCTGTGAACTGGAAAGATTTTATGCCTGTGTGTTGATAATTGTGGATGATCTCGTCGGCAACCTGCACAGGATCACGATATATAAACTCCGGCCAAAAATCAGCCACGTCACAAAATGTACATTTTCTCACACACCCCTTGCTGGCAGTCACGGCTATGTATGGTTCAATGTCATTGGTCTGTTGATCTCTAGTGTGAGACAGATTGGAATATAGTTCTAAATCGTAACTATGCCATTCGGCCCGTGGGATCTGATCAAGATCGTATTTGGTCTGCGGTTGGCTAGTGATCAAGCCTGTTTTGTTTTGCTGGATGCTATGGATGATCTCAGATTCAGCATCGCCTACAATTATTAAATCAGCAATAGAATTTTGGTCCCAATGATCATAATGTTTTTTGCCAGCAATTGTGCTATTGACTTCTAGTCCCTTGCCTCCGGCGATTATTTTGGTATTGGGAAAATATTTTCTCAACATGTAGCACAGCACCAATCCAAAATCCAAACTCTCAGACGTAAAAATACTGAGACCTATATATTCAGGATTGTGTTGGTTATGTAGCTCTTGAAGAAAGTTTTTGGTAAATCGATATACTTCTTTCATGGCACTGGCACCAATATTCACATTGACCAGATGCCCCATCGCTAAAAAGTTTTTTAAATCTGGATACCAGGTACGAGTGTGAAATTCCTTAATGAATTTTATATTGAAGTCCACACCCAGTGCTGATATCCCTGCCTGATTCAAACATGCACTCAGCAATACAGGAGCCACCATTGGGTAAGGCTCGCAATATGGAACAGATAAAAATACAACCTTGCACATCTACAGGTATTTAAGTTGAAACCAACTCTGTGTTGCATCATTGAAGAAATCCAAATGCACTTGATTTTGGCACCACCTGCGGGGGGTGATATCATCACCATATGAGTTCTTGTTGATGGTGATCCAGTTGTGATGAAACCGCACAGTGAATCCCAGTTCGCGTTTCATCACCCAACTGATCATGTGCTTGGCACCATACTCTGCCAGGATCTTTTCCCTAATAGGATCCCAAAGTTCCTCATTCTCAAAGATAATGAGATTGCGTTTTATCACAATGCCCGGTGTCATGTGTTATTGGGGAATTTCAACTGGAACCAGGCAGTCTCGGGTGCATTGGCATAGATACGGTACTCTCGGAATTCGGTGTGATAGGCCCAATGCGGATTTGTGGTTGTACCTTGGTTGGCCCACTGAGCTTCTGCATCTATCCTGAGCTGGAGATCTGCTTCTTGACTGCGCCCGTAGATCTCGCCGAACCAGCGACGAGCCTGATCAAAGTCCAGGGCACCAGTACCAGGAGTGCAAACTCCGGTCCGTACTCCCACAGGGCCAGCCTGTTTGGAGAACTCGATCATGTACACGAATCGTTCGTGGTGCGAGTGACGCTTATCTAGTTTGGTAATCTGATATCGCATACAAAAACGGGGACCGTAGTCCCCGCTCCATGTTAGTTCTGACCTTGCAAGATGTACTTGCCAAATCGCTTGTGGAACTCATCGAAGTGTTTCATCTTGGTAGGCAAGAATGGCAAGTCGTATGTGGTAAGTGCGATACGAGCACCCATCACAGTGAGCTCAGTTTCGAAGTTAGCCATCATGTAGCTGAGGAAGTTGTCAGCCATCTCGTGGAACTTCTTCTGATCCACTTTGTTCTCCACAGCATCCTTCAGTTCGTAGCACATGGAAATCACCAGGCTATACATGGCACTGACTTCTTTCACATTCAAATCCTTGACCTTGCCGCTCAAGATGTCTTCGGGCTTGGGCATGCGTCCAGCAACCTTGCGGTGTGCCATGAACTTCACTGCAAGACCTTCACCAACAGTACCTGCTACCAAGTTGGTCAATGTGTCGTCGTCGCTGTCTTCGTCGTCCAACAGCTGGCTCACAAAGGTCCAACTGCGCGGTGTAGCGAATGCACGGCTGGCGCTTTTGGCATCAAAGTCGTACAGGTCTTGCTTGGCAAAGCTCAAGTAACCTACCACGTCTTTGTGGATACCGTTCAGCACTGCCCAAGTTTGGTAGCTGGCAAAATCCACTTTCATTTCTTGGTGGATGAAACGGTTTGCCAACGGAGTAGGCATACGATATGTCACACCTTTGTCGCTTTCGCGGTTACCTGCGGCAACCATCACCACGTTCTTAGGCAGTGCATACTTGCCAATGCGACGGTTCAAGATCAACTGATATGCTGCTGACTGCACACTAGGAGCCGCACTGTTCAGTTCGTCCAGGAACAGCACCACGATAGGGTACTGACTGGCAGTTTCTTCGTCGGGCAGTTCCACAGGAGGTGCCCATTCCATCTTGCCCGAGTCCTTGTTGTAGAACGGAATACCACGGATGTCAGTGGGTTCCATCTGACCCAGTCGCAAGTCGATCATGAGACCGCCAAGTTCGTCGGTGATACCTTCTACCAGTTCGCTCTTGCCAATTCCGGGAGGCCCCCACAAGAACAGCGGGCGCTGAACTTTGAATGCTTTGAGCAGGCTCTTGCGAGCTTGGGTGGAAGTCACTGTACGTGCGTCTGAAACTGCTGCCATAAAATTACCTTTCTGTGTTTGGATATGTGTATTGTAGCTGAACTTGAATTTTCAGTCAACTACTTTTCTGCCTG
>Ga0209596_1003268_pt1 | contig 12860 bp, 8 predicted proteins | sample M_130807_MF_Meta_FD_187314 | JGI IMG/M metagenome (GOLD analysis project Ga0209596, IMG submission 187314) | Freshwater microbial communities from Lake Montjoie, Canada to study carbon cycling - M_130807_MF_MetaG (SPAdes) (version 2) | ecosystem: Environmental > Aquatic > Freshwater > Lake... | reverse complement strand
GATTGCCTAAAATAGAGAATCCTGTTTATTCAAAAACTAATATATATACAAAAATGACATAAACGTTAAATATACATAACATACATTGGCGAGTCAATAACTTTGATTTTTAAATGGCTGATAATATTTAGTCTTGTGGCCAATACTTGAATGTACTCTAATTTTAACTGGATACAATCCAGTTGTTAACGATCTTCTGCAATCGTGATAAATACTAATGCTTATATTCATTTTTTTTTGCACCGGATTTGCACCGACAATATGATTTAATTGGCTGCAAAACAAATTAAAATAAATCACAAAACACTGATTAAATAACAATTGGGTATTAATAGATAGTAATAGATAGTAATAATATAAGTAGAGCATCTGCCTTACAAGCAGAGGGTCCGCGGTTCGAACCCGTGTACTCCCACATAAAGGCTACTCAAAACGAGTAGCTTTTATTATTTAATACTAGCTATTTTCTCCTTAAGTAAACTAACGAATTCACAGTCAGGTATTTCCAACTCAATCATTGTCAACCAAAGTGTAACGTCGAGATTTATTGAAAAATATCTGACAATTGGGCCACAGGAAAAAAGAAGCAAAAAACTTTACTATCGTATTATTCCTATTTTTTGATTGTAAAATAAAAAGTTAAAATTAACAAAATGCCACTTAATTTAAAAAACAGTTTAATTCTACTAATTGTAACACTTTTCTTTGCGTGCTCGAATGCTCAAACTGGAAACGACAAACTTTCCGTTGATGACTTTGAAATAAAGATTAACTCTACTTCAAACGCACAAATTATTGACGTTAGAACTCCGGAAGAATTTAACAATGGCCATTTAAAAAATGCGTTAAACATTGATTGGAATGGTGATAAATTTGAAGAGCAATTAAAAAATTTGGACAAGACTAAGCATCAATTTGTTTATTGTTTATCTGGCGGAAGAAGTTCCAATGCAGCTGAGTTAATGAGAAAGAAAGGTTTCAATGATGTAAATGAAATGAAAGGCGGTATGATGGCATGGATCAATGCCAATAAATCAGTTGAAACTGTTGGTTATTTTTCTACTAAAAATGCAATTAGTATTGACGATTATAACAAACAAATTATAAGCGATAAACTCGTATTAGTTGATTTCAATGCACCCTGGTGTATACCTTGCCAAAAGATGGCGCCCATGTTTGAAAAAGTTGCAATGCAACAAAAAGAGAGGCTGACTTTTATAAAAATAAATGTTGACGAAAACAAAGAATTAGTGAAAGCAAAGTCAATTGAAAGCTTGCCAACAATACTACTTTACAAAGATGGTAAAGTAGTATGGAAATATAACGGACTTATTGAAGAAAAAGATTTACTTACTGAAATAGGAAAATGGTGATATTGAAAAATAACATTTAGAAACTCTATCAATAAAAATAGCGTGCTATTCAAAAGATGAATAGCACGCTATTTTTATTTCAATTAATTTATAGTTTCTGTATCAATCCGGAAATCTGACTATTGGAAGAATTAATACGATAATGATACAACCCATTTTGAAATCCTAATAACGAAAGTTGAATTTGTTGCTCACCTTTATTAAAATTTCCAAGTGTTTTAGTCATTACCAACCTGCCTGTTGCATCATATAATGAAAGTGATAACTGTTCATTGTTTTTTAAATAAATTGGTAAAATAATTTTATCATTAGTAGGATTAGGATATGCCCTGGCAGAAACAATTAAAGCTTCCATATTCTCTTTTACTGCTGTTGCTAAATCATATTTTATCTGAGCTTGCTGAGCAGATGCTTGTATATCAGTCAAAGTATTTCCAGCAATTAAAGCAAATGCAACTCTAATTGAATCTCCGGCAGCTAAAGAGAAAGGGCCATTTCCAACTACATCAATTACCTCATTTCCGGTTCCAATTCCACCTGCAGTTGGTCGACTAGTTGAAAGTGTTGTGAACTTGCCCGCATCACTATAACCGTTGTATATATCAACTCCACCAGATCCGCCAGAAATATTATCAATACCATAATTATTAAATCCACCGGCTGTTAATAATTTTATACCTACATAAACACCTCCAGGATCGGTACAATACGTATATCCCATTTTTAAACTAAGGTCTTGATCAATTCGATTGTTATTATAATTCTGAATATCACAATCCGCAAAAATTCCTGCGTACAAATTACTATAAGGAATTATGCTTGAATTTTTAATAGTGTATTCAAAAATATGAAATTGATTATTTGGAACTTGGCTCCATGACATAGAACGATGAGCAACTGTTAGTCCTAATGCATTTGGAGAATTGGAATCATTAAACTTACCATAAGTATCAAAATCCGACCAAATGGAAGGGTCATTTTTTTGAATATTTACCATGGGAAGGAAATCATTATCTATAGCACCAGAATTACCTCGAACATTATCTGATACAGCACCAGAGATACCAACCATAAATCCAGCTTCATAAACAAGATTTCCAATTTGAGCAAAATCAAATCCTAATCCTTCACTTGAATTGTCGCCATTAAAACAAAGTCGTCCTTTACTAGTATTAGTTGTAGATACATCATTAATTTCTATATTTAAATAATCAACATTCAAAACGATACTGAAGTATTGTAAATCGGTATAGCTCCCATCATTAAATTGTACTTTGAAAGTAATTGAAGTATTTAATGGAACACCTGCATTAATCTTTACAGTAAAAGGATCAAGAGAATTATTGGAAGAAGATAACGTTGCGATAACACCAGGATTTGTATTCCCATCGAGAATTGTAACATAAGAAGATGTTGAAGTAAGCGTCACATTTAAATTGTTTGTAGCACTTAAATAGTTAGCGAAATCGCCTGAGATACGCATTGTATCACCAACAACTAGAATATTATTATTACTATCCTTCGTAATAATATTTTCCATACGAACTGACTTCTGATTCAAATTAGTAATAGCGGAGTATAAGTTAACACGACCATGACCTAGTTGATTAGCAAAAAGTGAGTTTCCAGGTACTGCATTAATATTATCGCATGTTACTCGTAATTGTTCGCCAACCTGTCGTGCAGTATACGATGGGAAAAACGATTTAACAATTGCAGCACATCCAGCAGTTATTGGAGAAGCCATTGAAGTGCCACTTTCTGTAGCATAAGAATTATCATATATGGTTGAATAAATTCCACTCCCTGGTGCGCAAACATCAATATAGGTACCATAATTAGAAAACGATGCTTTTGCATCAGATGGTGTTGTTGCAGCAACCGCTAATACATTATTGAATGCCGCGGGATAAAATAATGCTGAGCTACTATTATTACCAGCAGCAACTACAACCAGAGAATTATAATTATTCGTAGCGTTATCAATTACATCTTGACCGGATTGGCCACCTCCACCACCTCCCCAAGAACAATTAATTATCTGACAACCATGAGATGCCGCATAATTAATTCCTTCATATGCCATTGTTAATGAACCTGACGCATCTGCAATTTTAACTGGCATAAATTTACATTTATAACCAGGGGAAGCAACACCTTGACCATTATTAGTAACGGCAGCAGCACATCCAGAAACATGACTGCCATGTGTACAGGAACCACACGTGCCAACCTGTGGGAAGTTATCATTTTCACCAACATCCCATCCACTAAAATTATCAATATAACCATCGTTATCATCATCGATTCCATTTATAGGATCCGCATAATTATGTTTTAAATTAGGAGCTAAATCAGGATGATCCATATCAGTACCAGTATCCGTAATACCAATCACTACATTCGTATCGCCTTGATTAATATTCCATGCATTGTACGCTTGAATATTAGTTAGAAAATACTGACTACCAATTTGAGGATCGTTTGGAGTTGAAGATGTATGAGGAATAAATTTAGGTTCAGCATAAAGAAATAACCCGGATCTTAAAAATAAATTTATTGTTTTAACAAGATTTACATCTCCTTTAAATTGAAGAATATAAAGCAATGATAAGTCAATCAATTTTGCGCCATGTTCATTAAACTCCTTTGCTGGTGGCTTTTCATTCTTAAACATTTTATGTAATTCAGCAGAAGACAACTGATCCACTAATTTTTGAAAAACGGGAAGTTGAATGCTATTTTCTGTACAAGAAGCACGGTACTCAGGTTTAACGCGAAGCACAATTGTATTCTCTAAATAATCAGATGAAGTAATACCAGGTTGAATTTGATAGTTGGTATTGGATGCTTTAAATGATGGTCCACTTGCATTTGAAGTGTAAGTAGTTAGAATACCGTAAATTAATAGAGTAAGGAATTGTTTTGTCATAATGAATTTTAGGCCAATGTGTACACGAATATAAGGTTTACAATTTAATTGTTACCTATATGACGCAAAAATTACATAAAAAAGGCAAAAAACAGAAGCCTTTCCTCCTTAAAAGCTATATCGAAGTTGGATTTTTATATCCGATTTATGATTTCCTTGGATTTCATCGCCTCCACTACCAATATTAGTACGGTTATCATAAAAGGTTTTTCCATACCGTATCCAAGCATCAATATTTCTATTTAAATGATATCGAACCATAGCATAAACTCTGCTTCCAATATAGTAAGATGCAGGAATGCTAGAAGACCCAGGAAAATCTTGTTCATAAGCATATATTCGAGTATCATAATTATCAGTATTGAACATTTGATAACTTAAAATTAGGCTAATTGGTTTCCCCATCGGCTTATACTGAACTTCTTGAAGAAACAATATTCCATGTTCAATATTTAAATTTCCTGATTGAAATTGCAACCACTCCACCCTACTTAAAAACACAAAAGAAGTACCAATTTTATAACGTGCATTGAATCTAATACTAGTTTTAATGTTTTCAACTTGATGATCAATAATAAAACTATGTAGAGAATTATCAGCTAACTTATTTTGAACCTTAATTCTAAAATAAAGTTCAGTATTTCTAACCGGCGTATAAGTAGCTTGACAAAGCCAATCATACCCATTTGTAGGTGCATCTGCTTGGTAACGAAGCCAAGGAAACTTAAAACTATCGTAATAAAAACCAACTTTAAAAACACGTGATGGGAGAAATTGTAATCCAGTATAAAATCCTTTTTCATTTTGTGCTTTTGTTCCTTCTCGAAAAGGATTTGCATTAATTGATGAATAGGATTTATCATACGAACGTTGAGCTAAAGACAAAGATACCTTAGAATCAAGTGAGGCCAATAGTCCATTTATCGTAGCAAAGTTCCCTGATTGATCCATAGCAGTTTCGCCAAAGAAATTAAAATTTTTAAATTGCCATGTATAAGCAATGCCAGTATTTGAATTATGGAGCCCTGAATTATTAAAGACTTGATAGGGTTCATTTCCTTTAACTAAGACAGAGGAATGTTTAGCATACTCATTCGTTAACTCCAGCTTTATTGAGTTCTTTCTCCATTGCAAATGAGATCCCAAAACTTTTTGAGTTATTGAATTTTGATCAGCAATTTCATATTTATTTCGATGTAAGCCTGAGGATCCAATGCTACTTATCTCGTTGTAATCAATAAGTGAATCTACATTTGAAATATTGGCATCTAACTTTCGAATACTAATCCAGCTATCAAATGAAATATTATTCTTTTCAATTGTGAAGGCAACCCCTCGTAGGTAACTGAACTCGTTAAAAGAGGTATATGGTTTTAAGCCAGAACCTTGTTTTTTAATGTTAATTACATCAGATGATTTTCCGAAAGCCAATCCCGACCATGCAACCAAACCTTGTCCACATTGAACTTGATAATCTCCAATTGCGACCACTTTTACTATTTTACCTGGACGAATAAAAAGATGAAAAGAATAAAAATCAAATCCTTTTTTTTGAGCGCCTTCAAAAAACTGTTCGCCTGCATCTTTCTCTGCTGTAATCCCTGCACTTAAATAGCGACCAGCTAAAAAGCGGTATTTAAATTTGTATTGATTGGGGTCGCCTAAATAAAGAGAAGACGAAGAAGATGTATTTGTAGAGTAACCTGACTGTTGATCTACAATTCTGTGGAACGAAAAAGTTAATTGACTCTTGCCTTGCGTTAACAGTTCATTAGGATTTAATCGTTGATCATATAGCGGATTAGAAATACGAATAGATGATAAAATTTTAACAATAAACGAAAATTCAAATCCATCAATACTTTGTAGCTCTTCCAATCGAATAAGTTTTCCAAAGCGAGCAATATGAATTTGTAATGCTTGAATTTGAAGTTCGTTGAATATTCCCGATAGTCGTAATTCCTCACTGGTAGCGGTATTTATATCGAGAGGATTTTCTTTATAATAAATTAGTTGTTCTTCTAATTCGGAAAAATCTTCTACCTTGTCGTTTTCTTCTGCAACTGTTTCTATACGTTCGGCATTTTGATTATTAAGATTTGTTTGAGCCATTGCATTTTTTACAGAAATCATATAGATAATCAGTAAAATAAAATATCTATTTTTCCACATCCCTTTCGCTTTTAGTAAAATGATAACCCATGGATATTGTAGGAGAAAAACCCAGAATTGGATGATACGTACTTGCTATATCAATATGTAATTGCCTCCAAACAAATCCAAAACCAAAAGATTCTGTGCGTGGATTGCTAGCAATACCTCCACGGATAAAAAAGTTAGGAAGAGGGCTATATTCTATTCCAATACGAATACAAGTAAGACGTTGAGAAATTTTTTCGGATTGCAAATACGAAACTAATTTTGGTGAAAAATTATACTTCAATCCCATAAAAAAGCCGGAAGAAGAGCGCTCGTTGTTATAAGATAAAATTTGGGGACGCAAAGGATTATCAATAACAACCCCCAATTGCAACGCTGAACTAATTTTAACTTGGATACCTACTGTAACTTTAAAAATTGAAGCAGCTCCATAATTTTCACCTTGTTCAATATGTGAATAATGAAAAGCTATGCCTCCAGATATTTTATTCGCATAAGATCTACTCCATCCCAAATTAAAATCTTGCTGTTTAAACAAAGAATATCCATATTGCGAAAATCCCAAGCTTACGACTCCTGAATTCTTAATTGGAATTGCAGATATTAATGATTGAAAATTTAGTTCATTTACGAAATAATTATTTTTATATCCAATCCCAAATATCACATCTTTTAGTGAAGAAGCTCCTGCAGGATTTTGAAAATTAGACCATTCATCCTCTAAATTAACTGTGCATGATGAAAGCGCAACCGATCGTCCATTTAAATTAGACTGTGCGGAAGTTGACAAATAAAAACTGATACAAAAAAATGACAGTACAACGCCCAATAAACTCTTTTTTTCTTTCATAAAATAAAATTATTATTCCCCAATAAAAAATGAAGGATGAAAACTAATGACGATTACATTTTTATTTTCTTAAGCTGATATTTATTTAAACTATTTAATTAATAAGAATAAAATAACGAATTAGATGAAACTTTTTTAAATAATTGAACAGTTATTGTTCTTAACTATTTCTTAGTTTTCTTTTTGGTAGAATTACTTTTTACACTTATAGTCTTTCTCTTCGAATTAGATTTTTCTTTTACGTGCATTTCATCTGCAGCTAGAAGTACTTTATTTTTCAATTGGTCTTTAAAAGCTACAATTCGTATTAACAATTCAGGATCACTTGTAGCGATCATCTGCGCTGCAAGGATGCCAGCATTCTGTGCTGCATTTAAAGCAACAGTTGCAACAGGAACGCCATTTGGCATTTGCAAAATCGATAGAATTGAATCCCATCCATCAATACTATTACTTGATTTTACAGGAACTCCAATAACAGGCAATGCCGTAAGAGAAGCGGTCATTCCTGGAAGATGCGCTGCGCCCCCTGCACCTGCAATAATTACTTTCAAACCTCTGCCAACAGACGTTGTTGCATATTGAAACATCAACTCAGGAGTACGATGAGCCGAAACAATTGACATCTCAAAACCAACGCCTAGTTCTGTTAATACGTCTGCTGCTTGTTGCATGATTGGAAGGTCACTTTTGCTTCCCATTATGATTCCTACTACAATTTTATTTGCCATTTTTGAAATGAATTGCGAATTACTGATAAATTTAATTTTTTGATTTTATTTTGAGATTACTGAGATTAATTTTTGAATTTTTTTTGCTTTTATGATGGCGTTTTCGAGTTTATCATCTGTTACAGTGATATGACCCATTTTGCGATAAGGTTTTGTGATTTTCTTTCCATAAAGATGAACGTACACTTCAGGGATTTGCAAAACTTCTTCAAGACCTCTATAATCTGCATCACCAGTAAATCCATTAGCCCCTAATAAATTTATCATTACTGATGGCTTTGTTATTGACGTATCCCCTAATGGCAAGCCAAGTATTGCACGTAAATGTTGAGCATATTGAGAGCAAATATTTCCCTCTATTGTTTGATGGCCACTATTATGTGGGCGAGGAGCGATTTCATTTACTAAAACTTTACCCTCCTTTGTGACAAACATTTCAACAGCTAGAATTCCTACCATTCCTAACTTCTCAATTATTTTTCTTGAAATATTTATTGCATCTAATTCTATTTCCTTTTCAATACGAGCAGGGCTACATAAAAATTCAACCAAGTTAACGTCGGGATTAAAATCCATATCCACCGCAGGATAATGTTTTATTTCTCCATGAACATTGCGAGCAACAATAACAGATATTTCTCTTTCAAAATCTATTAATTCCTCTAAAACTGATGGTACATCGAATGCGTTTTCAATATCCGATTTACTTTTAATTTTCATTACGCCTTTACCATCATAACCAAGTGTCCGTAATTTTAAAATTGCTGGAAAATTAAAATCTGTAATTGATAACTCTTCTTTATTTTTAATTAATTTAAATGGTGCTGTTGGAATATTATGCGACAAATAAAATTCCTTTTGTACACCTTTATCTTGAACCATCTGCAAAACTTGTGGTTGAGGATAAATCAATAAACCTTCGGCTTCCAATCTTAAAAGTGCCTGAATATTTACATGCTCAATCTCAACTGTTAAAAGTTGTACAGTTTTTCCAAAATCATAAACGGCAGCTTCATTTTTAAAATCAGCATGAATAAATGTTTCTGTAAGGTGCCTGCAAGGAGCATTTGAATCTGGATCCATCACCGCAGTACTTACATTCAGGTTTATTGCTTCCTGAATAAGCATACGGCCCAGCTGACCACCTCCAAGAATTCCTAACTTAAAATGTTGACTTGAGAAATCCATTGTAATTTATGTTTGGCAAAAGTAAAGTGTTTTTATAAAGAAGAGGCAATTAAAAGATATTAAGTATTTGTAAATTACTAGGAATCTTAAATAAAAAAAGATGCCCATCAATTTGACGGGCATCTTTTAAAATCCTAATAATATTTAGAATTAATGATTAATCGTTAATTTACTAACAACTTGATTGTCGCCAGTAATTAGTTTCATTAGGTACAATCCAGAATTTAATGATGTCAAATCAATTTCTTCGTTAAGATTACCGGAAGATCTCAATGATTGATGATAAACTACTTCTCCTAACAAATTACTAATAACAATTGAACGATCTCCAACAGGAAGATTATTTGCTGTTAAATTGAATTTTCCATTAGTTGGATTAGGATAAACACTTAGATTAATATCATTTGATGAAAGTGAATTAAATCCAGTTGTAGCGTTCAAATTAATATCATCAATATAAAGATAATTTTCATATTGAGATATGTTTCTAAATTTAAATATAGCAGAACTACTTGTAGCAAAAGATCCAAGATTAATTATTTCTTTTCTCCATTGGCTAGCTGTTACTGTTGCAAATGCGGAATTAGCCCAAGTAGGAGTTGTTGTTGTTAATGGAATTCCAAACTTTTTATATACCGATGTATACGTTAATCCACAATCTGCAGAAACTAACACTTCTAAGGTATCAGAAAAATTAGTAGCTAAAGAAGGATCAGTATAAAGTTTATATGCTAAGTAAAAACTAAGTGAGGGATTTGTTACAGACGTTAAATCAAAAATAGGAGTAATAAAATCATCAATTGCCCCTGTATTATCATTGGTATAATTATCAAAGACCATTGAACCTGCGCCAGCATGTTTCACTGTTGAACTACGACCCCATGCATCTAAACCATCAGGATTATAAACTTGATAATTTGCAGGTGGAAAAGCTATTGCATCGAAACTTTGAGAAGATGGAAGTGCAGAGGATGTAGCAAATGTCGTTCGAGTACTGTCATTTAAAGCATTTGGATCAACAACCCCATTTGGCAATGAAGTGAAACAAGTAAACGTATGTGAACCTAAAGGTAATGTTAATGATGGTAACGTTATAACTGTAGACCCTGTGCTTGGTAAATTACCGGCCCAATTATATTGCAATTGTGAATTATTGTCAATGTAATAATTAATTATTACGGATGTTAATGGCGATAGTCCTGCATTTAATAATGATAAAGATGGCGTGACGATTGGTGAGCACAAACTTCCATTAGGATTTGTAATTGCGGATGCGGCAGCATCAACACTAACATTTGCAACTGGAGTAAGCCCTATTGAATTGACTGTATTGGCATAAAAATTATTTATTGCCGCTGTGATGTGTGTTGCTTGCTCTGCTGAAAACATATTCATACAAACATCATCCGAGTAATCCATGTAGTTCATAAACATTGAGCCTGGTGCAGTATGAGAACAAGATGGCCCTAAAAAATACAATGCAGTATTTGCTGCTATAAGTGGATAAGTTGGACAACCATAATTTTCACCTTCTTGGTTTGGAGTATCAGAAATTCCATCAGAACCCGTACATGCAGTACCGTCATCGCCCCAAATATGAAACAAATCAAAACAATGACCAATTTCATGAGTTGAAGTACGCCCTAAATCGTAAGGAGCATTTGCAGCACCTGATAATCCAAAATATAAATAATGACAAACTAATCCTCGAGTTGTAGTTACTGTACCAGTAGGGAATTCACCATATCCTAAAAGCGATGCACCTAAATCACAAACCCATATATTTAAGTACAAATTTGTATTCCATGAATCATCTCCACCTTGAGCATTTTTTTTCACTGCGCTATTTGTCCCAAATGAAGTAGTAGCAGTGTTTTTACGAACAATGCCTGTAGTAGCAAATCCATTCGGATCTCGTCGAGCTAAATGAAAACGAAAAGGTATTGATCCACTTAATGGCTTAAAAGGAATTGGAGTATTCACCGTATCAGCATTCATACGACCAAAATCTTTGTTTAAGATATCGATTTGACTTTGAATTTGCGCATCTGAAATATTCTCAGCAGCAGTATTCCAAACTACGTGAACAACAACAGGAATTGTATCAGGAGCTGTAGATGCAGAACGATTTGTTCCTCTTGGGTATTTTGCTATAAAATCCTCAATTTGCTTTTTAGCAGCCTTCCTTTCTTGATCGTAATTTGGATTTTCTTGACGTAAATAGCTTTCGTTATCTGAAACACTACAACGATTAATCCGTGGCTTAGTCTTAACTTTTTGTGCTTGAGCAGTAAAACTTATGCCGAACATAATAATTCCACTCATAAATAATGGCAATAACTTTTTCATGTATTTGGTTTGTGTATGAACCAACGAAAATAAGAAATTTAAGGCTATTTCGAATGGTCTTCTACGATTTTTTTAAGAACCTCAGCTGATTTTCACAATTTAAAGTCGAATCTGTGTTGAAAAAATAATTTTAGATAATTTATCTGCAAAAAGTCAAAATATTTTCTTTAATCTATCTTCTAAATTGTTATTTACTAACTTTCGAACACTCTTTTTCCTAAATTCGTCACCTCTTATGCAAAGCGAAGTAAAAATCCACGATAAAACGTTTGTTCCTTTTATCAGTGCAGAAAAAATTCAAGTCCGTGTGAAAGAAATGGGTGCAGAAATTAACAAGGATTACCTTGATAAACGCCCTCTTTTAATCGCCGTCCTCAATGGTTCCGCCATCTTTATGGCCGACTTATTACGCCATATTCACACCGCTTGCGAAATCGCTTTCATCCGTGTATCATCGTATCAAGGTACTGAAAGTACGGGTACTATGAAAAATATTATGGGACTTACAGAAGATCTTACTGGCCGACATGTAATTCTTGTAGAAGATATCATTGACACTGGCGACACTGCAAAATATCTTATTGATGAAATTAAATCGAAAAGCCCTGCTAGCGTTCGTTTTGCAACAATCTTGTTTAAACCTGCTGCTTTACGTCAAGATATTAAACCCGAGTATGTTGGATTTGAAATCGACCCAGCTTTTGTGGTAGGTTATGGTTTAGATTATGATGGCTTAGGCCGCAACCTTGCTGATATTTATGTTTTAAAAAGTTAATCAAAACATGCTCAATCTCGTACTCTTCGGACCTCCAGGCGCTGGAAAAGGAACCCAATCAATAAAACTTATTGAAAAATATCAGCTTATTCATTTAAGCACCGGCGATTTGCTACGTAGCGAAATTGCTAACGGAACAACTTTAGGTTTAGAAGCAAAAAAATTAATGGACCAAGGTCTTTTGGTTCCTGATAATGTTGTTATAGGGATGATCCGTAGCCGTTTAGAAAGTAATAAAGAGGCTAAAGGATTTATTTTTGATGGATTCCCTCGTACTAAAGCTCAAGCAGTTGCACTTGATGATTTATTAACAGAAGTAGGAACCGACATCCATTTTATGCTTGCCTTAGAGGTTGACAACGAAGAACTTACTAAACGAATTTTAAATCGTGGTAAAGATTCGGGCAGAAGTGATGATTCTGATGAAACCATCATCCGTAAGCGTATTGAAGAATACAATAATAAAACTGCCCCTCTTATTTCGCATTATAGTGAGCAGAAT
>Ga0209596_1003267_pt1 | contig 12863 bp, 6 predicted proteins | sample M_130807_MF_Meta_FD_187314 | JGI IMG/M metagenome (GOLD analysis project Ga0209596, IMG submission 187314) | Freshwater microbial communities from Lake Montjoie, Canada to study carbon cycling - M_130807_MF_MetaG (SPAdes) (version 2) | ecosystem: Environmental > Aquatic > Freshwater > Lake... | reverse complement strand
GGTGGAAGATTTAAGTAAAGGGATGAGCCAAAAACTACAATTTGTGATTACCGTATTACATGAACCTAAATTGATCATACTAGACGAACCCTTTAGCGGCTTGGATCCTTTAAATGCAAATTTAATCAAGGAAGAAATTTACAACCTAGCAAAAAAAGGCGCCACCATCATATTTAGCACACACCGTATGGAGCAGGTGGAAGAAATATGCGACCATATCGTACTAATGAACCTAGGTAAAAAAATATTAGATGGTACAGTAGGTGATATTAAGCAACAGTTTAAAGAAAATAATTTCTTGATTCAAACGGATAATGAAGTTACCATTAATAGTAACCCAATTTTCACTACTGTAAGCAATGAACATCATAAAATATTAGTAAAAATAAATGAGGGCTATCAATCCAATGATGTACTAAAATATTTATTGCAGGAAAATGTCAATATCGTTTCCTACAATGAGTTGCTACCTTCCTTAAATGATATTTTTATCAAATTGGTCGAAAATACACATGCCACAGCAAGGGCATTTCAAAATAATTAAATTTTAAAAATACTCCGATGAATAAAACTTGGTTAATCATACAAAGAGAATACCTCACAAGGGTTAAAAACAAACGTTTTTTAATACTTACTTTTCTAATGCCAATATTAATTGTGGGCTTTATTGCTGCATCCGGCTATTTAGCCATTTCTGGTGTGGAACAACGCAGTATTGCCGTAATTGATCCCAACGGATTTATTAAAAATTCATTAAAAAATACGAACCAGATTAGTTTTAGTTTTCCCAATGATGTGGACACTACTAATTACAAAGAAAAAGGATTTACCGATATTTTAATATTACCAGAATTCAAGAAGAATGAAAAATCGGATTATATATTAAGGTCTCAAAAATCAATGGGATTAATGTTACAGGAAAGTATTAGTAATAAAATTAACAAGGCTATTGAAGATCAAATGTTGCAGGATGCAGGGATTCAACAAAGTATTTTAGATTCTATACATAGCGCCTCTAATGTTGCTGAATTAAAAGCTTATGAGGACAAAGGAAAATCAAGTAAGGAAAGTAATGCAGGCTTAGCGATGGGTATAGGGTATGCGAGTGGTTTACTCATCTATTTAACCATGTTTATATATGGCGCGATGGTTATGCGTGGTGTGATGGAGGAAAAAACCAACCGCATCGCCGAAGTTATTATTAGTAGTGTAAAACCTTTTGAATTAATGATGGGAAAAATCATTGGTATTGGCGCTGTAGGATTAACCCAATTTATTTTATGGATTGTACTAATAGTAAGCTTAACAAGTGTTGCCATGGGATTTTTACCTGCAGATGTGCAAAGTCAAGTAGCCACCCTACAGCAAACGAATGGCCAAATGGCAGGAGGTGGAATGGCACAAGCGAGTGAATCGGCAATGAAAATATATAATATGCAGCACACTATTGCTACTGCAAATTGGCCATTAATTATTGGTTGTTTTATATTTTATTTTATTGGGGGTTATTTATTTTATGCAGCACTATTCGCAGCAGTTGGAAGCACTGTAAATGAGGATCCGCAGGATGCGCAAAGCTTAATGTTCCCTATTACTATGCCACTTATATTTTCGTATGTAATTACAACTATGGTAACACAAAACCCCAATACACCTATTGCTTTTTGGGCCAGTATCATTCCATTTAGTTCTCCTATGGTCATGATGGCAAGGGTAGCCTATGGTGTTCCAAGTGCCGTTTCGTATTGGGAATTAATTTTAAGCATGGCGACCTTAGTGGGTGGATTTATTTTCACCACATGGCTGAGTGGCCGTATTTACCGAACAGGTATACTATTGTATGGTAAAAAAGTGACTTGGAAACTAATGTTCAAGTGGGCGTTTAAGAAAGGCTAAGTCGAACTGCACTAGTTTAAGCGGATATACTTACAATGCGATACGCACATTCACACCCGTCCTTGTAGATATGATTGGCGGTGAAGAGGAAATATATGGTGTTGTTCGGCGTTGATCAAAGAAGAATTTAAGATTGATCTTACTATTCAATACATAATCAATAGAAGGTTGTAAAGTAATTTCCTTTTGTCCTCCTGTACCATACGCATTTGCTTGATCCAAACGACTATTACTATTGTACATATCACGAAGACCAACATCTAGTCTGAAAGTTAAATCATTGGCCATCTTAAAATTATTCATGCCAGGAATGTTAAACGGAAGCTTTAAACCTCTAGCTCGATAGCTGGTTCCAAATATCCATTCCTTACTGTTGTTTTCACTTAATTGATAATCCACCAAACTTAATGCAAGTAAACGGCTCTTTTTATATTCAAAACGCAATGACCATTGGGTCACTGTGGTTACATTAACACCAATTAATGGTTCCATTCGTTCGCTGATGGTAATATTCGGTATTAAGAAATAAGGAATATAGTTACCGCTGATTGGATCCAAAAATGAAGGGATACCTAATCTACCCACATACATCAGTGAACTAGTAAAGCTATTCATGGATAAATTACCATTATAGCCATGCGATAAGGAAATGTTACTAAAAATAGTGGACAATATTTTTACTTTTGACAATCCATTATATAAAATGTTCCAATTCGGCATAGGCAACAATCCAGAAAATGGATTGGAACGAATATTGCTATTGTTTTGATTCAACAATGAGACCGATTCTTTATCCTTACCGGTATAGGCCGCAATAAATGCAGGTATTAAAACATCCTGTGAATACTTGCCATATCCAATCGCAAATCCATTAGGATCTTTTTTATTATCCCAATTAGGATTTTTTGTAGCAACCCTTTCTGAAATTTTCAAACGATTATCTTGGAAAGTTTGAAACACACTTGAAATCATATTTGGATCATGGCTTTCAAAAAAAGTATTTAAAGCAAAGTAACTAATATTAAAACCACCTGCCGACAAGGGATTTAAATGTGTTTTTACACCTGTGCCACTTGTATCCTTATATAATTCAGAATAATCTTTACTAAATGTTTTATCTAAAGTAACATCGATAATTAAATCTCTGACGGGTTCAATTTGCAAACGGATAGTTAATTTTTGATCAAAACCCTGACGTAACATTAAATTAAATCTATCATCATTAGATAATAAACCTTTCGCATCCTGTTGTCGCAACCAATTTGAATCAGGTTGCTTACCAAATGCATAGTCCAAGCCAGGTGCCAATCCATCCCAGGTTGAATTTAAGAAATTTACGCCCGACATATAACCAGGTAGTCGACTATTATAATTTTCAGAATAATCTAATGAGGCCGTTTTCAACATTGTCAATAAACCAACGATTTGTTTTACGCCCCCAGGCACATTGATAGGTTCATTTGCTTTTAACACACGCTGTGCAATACGTTCTTGCTTTCGCGCTTCCCTCCATTTTTGTAAAGCCAATGTTTTTTCCTTACCCACTTTCCCATCCAGTGCCTCCTTTTTAGTCATTAATATTTTATTCGCTAATGGATCAGCATTACCGCTTGATTGATAAGGCGCATCGGATAAGGCAGCACGAATAAATTTTGACTTATTATAGAAACTTGAAAAATTAAACTGCGCACTTAATTGTTGTGAAAATGTATTTTCAATCATGTTCCCCAAATCCTGCGCCAACCTACTTGCACCCACCCAATTATAATTGGTTGATGCGTTATAACTTGACATAATCCAATCCGTTAGTGGAAACTTATTGGTGGGTATATCGTATCTAAGCGTAAGTCTTTGATTATATAATGTATTACGACCGGCGCTAAGTAACATTCTTGTTAATGAATCCTTTTTCTCCTTGGTATCTATACGACCGCTGGGCTCATCTATTCTTGAATTTAAGTTAGCCGTCATATCCAAGTTCAAAGATCGGGTTAAGCCCCAACGCATATTAAATATGCGACTCATGGTAAAATACTTGTCATAAGTGGTATCTACTTTATCAGTAGTGCCATCAAATGAATTCACCACCCTAGGAATAAATTCTCCAAATTGACGATCAAACACAGCACGATAACTGATTAAGCTTGGCTTTGGATTAAAATTAATTTCTTTGGCCCATGTTAACCAAGGCGAACTTGACTTAATTAATTTTCTGAATGGCTCTATCGATTTTCCATTATTATTAAAAGTATATCCTATCGCTCCTCTTTGTTTGTCAATCTTGTTTTGTTGCACCGTAGGACTTGATTGTGATAATTGAGAATATGAATAACTAAAATCAAAATTACTTAAGCTAATTAAACTTTGTTTTTGGCCAGGTAAAAAACGGACATTGGTAAAGTTTAATGTTTTGATCGTGGTTTGGTCAATGGATGCTTTTTGAACAGAATCCTTTTTCGCACCTGATAAAACACTCATTTTGTCCTTGTATAAGATGTCCTTATCAAATGGATCAAACTGCGGATTTTCCATGGTTTTATTGATGCCTGCAAATACAGGCAAGGAAATACGCGTTTGTTTTGGAAGTAGTTTCCCTGCATCAATATTTGTAGCAATATCAAATTGCGTTAAACCAGTTTTTGCACGTTCATTCATTTTTTGTTCAATACCTCCAAAGCCACTGGTTCTATTATTCACTGAAACTGAAATGGTTCCCAGATCAGCCAAGCTTACATCCATTCTTCCTAAAGCTGCCCATGATCCTTCTTCATCTAAATCAGATAATCTAAGTTCGTTAATCCAAACTTCGGCATCCATCGGAACATCGGACTTTGTATTTTCAAATGCAATTAACACCCCACGCACTTCACCCAAATTTGGATTACCCATGACCGAATATCTTTGTCTTCCAAAATTTTGGCCATATTTCTTATTAAAAGGGATGTTCTGTTTATCTCTATCCAGTTTCAATTTAACCAAATCCATTAAACTTAAATTCAACTCATTTTCCAAAGGCCACACCTCCCGCGCTTCGGAACTTGCATATAATTTTTGCTTCGTAGTAGTTAATGGAATACGTATTTCATAAAAGTTATTTTGGAAATCCTGCCCAATTCTAATAATTGCGGTCATGGATCCAGTATCCACCCTATTAATGTTCTTTTTATCCTCTGCATGTAAAAACAAGGACATTTTTCCATAACGCCTTACATCCACATTCATGGTTTTAAATACCCCACGAGGAGAAGCATTTTTTTGTAGCCCATTTAATTGTAGGCTTAAGGCTTGCTCATTTTGTAATAAATTAATTCCATTATTACTTAATAATTGAACACGCTCAATACCTGGAGGAACCACATAATTCACCGGTGTACGGCTACCGTTTTCCTCTAAACTTACCGCCAAAGTATTCACCTTGGTATTTAAGTTAACCCCAGTTAAGGAATCATAATTACCCAAACTGTCAATGCTATAATTGTATTGCCTCCACTGATTGCGCACCAAATCCAATTTTGCAAAACGAAGCGTCACTGAATCTTCAAAATCAGTCAAATACATCCTAATAAACCGAATGGATTTAAAATCTCTAATGCCGTTCACATTTCGTTTGTATGATTTTATAGGAATGCGAAATAAATACCAATCTTCAATACTCTTTGAACCATCTGCCAATGTTACATTCACTCTTTTTGAATCTGTTACATAATTAGTAGTAGTTGCTGAAATATTATCTTTTTGTAAATTAATTTCATATTCAAAATAAGCTTCTGTTTCGTTTAATGTATTGTCCCTGTTTAAATCCTCATTATCTGGGAGTAAGGTTGCGGCGCTACTAAATAATCCTGTGCCCGCTAATGCGGAGTTGCCTTGTGGGTTATTAAAGTTTTTATACCTACCTAAAATACCTGTACTTGTTGCGTCATACTTGCCATCACGATACCACACATAGTTATCAGCCGATGGGTCATTTAAAAATTGTTGCTTAACATTTGCATTCGTGATTTTATTAATAACATACGCTTTTTTAGAACGTTCATCATCATCACCCAATCCATCCAATCCCACATCCTGGTATTTTCTGTCCTCCGGATTATTACTAAACGCATTGGTTACTTGAATTGGATTTACAGGAACCCTACCCCAGGTGGAACTATCAATTCCTGCGGGTATGGTTGGCGTGGGCATCCCATTTTCATAAAAGCGTCGGCCATCACGCAAAATATCTTCACTCACATTTCCTAAATTCAAAACCAAGGTTCCTTTGGTTGATTTTGATTTTGATTGTATAAATTTATCATGTGCCCATGGATCCTGTACCCAAAATTCAACATACTCAATAATTCCTGTTTCAAAATCAGTTTGATCTAAGGAACGCATTATACCACCCCACTTATCTTTTGGATTTGTAAACTTGCCACTCGGATCCATATCCTTATAATTAAAGTTATATGGGCCACGCTCCTTAGGATAATAACTTAAATCGAAAGTTGGCATTTGCACATCCGTAATATTCGTAGTTTTTTGCGGGAACAGCTCATTCGTATATACCTGACGCACGCTTGGATCGCTTATCAAAGCCAAGTTTACTCTCATTGGGTTGTTGCTTGCGTTTTTATCTTGTAAGGTTGGCTCAATAGTATACCATGCAAGCTTTGCCCTATTGTAATTATAATCAATGGAATCCGACAGCAAGGCTTCCCTAAATCGCTCTTGTGGCGTAGATGCTAAGGTCCAAGCAGTAAATGGAAAACGTAAATCAATATTCGTACGTGTTGCTTCAAAGTCATCTAAATAAACTACACCATCACCACCCCTTCCAATTTGTCGCGCATGCCCGGGCTGTAAAAAAGCACCTTCCCCATAAGCGGTTAAATATGACTTTGTTTTAGTACTGTAAAAAGGAAGTTTATCCAAGACCTTGGTTAGTTTAGGAAGTTCCGTTTTGTAATTAAAATCAAACCCATACATGGTGTTATTTATAGGATCAGAACCAAAATTTGTTTTAGTAAAAAATGGCCGCTCACTTAATCTGGTAGATGATAATCCAAAAATAAAATCTTTACTGGCTAAATAATCTAAACGCAATGCCCTAAAGCCGCGCTCCTGAAAACCAAAACCTAAATTATTTTCAAAGGAAACATTCACAGGTATATTAGAACTTAAAATACCTGGATTAATAATACGAACTGTTCCTGAACCATAATCAACCACATAATCACTTCCTTCAATTAATATTTGTCCCCCCGCTCGCACACTTACTGAACCTGGCGGTACATTAAATGCATTTAAACTAATCTCGGATCCACCGGCACTTCCCTTTACCTGCCCCTCCATCACAAATCGATTCAAATTTGCATAAGTTTGCGCCTCCGCTTTTATATTTCGATATAGTTGCGGAAATAAATATTTTTTAGCAGTATCATCACTCACTCCATTAAAAGCAATTTTTTTTAAGTCATCGCCGAACGGTTCTAGTAAAGGGAAAATGATCCGCCCCATTTTAGATAATACTGTGAACCCCTCCACAAAATCAAATACCCCATCAGGCTGTGGATCATTGCGATTATTTAGTCGATCTAATTGCAATAATTTAATTAGTGATTGTCCCGATACATTTGCACCTGTTACTGGCATGTATCTTTTTAAGCCCCTACTTGGCTCTTCATATAAAATGTTTAACTGAAAATCCTGCTGTTGAATGGATCCAAATAAATCCAAGGAATACACGTTTTTCATCATCAAATTCCAAATAGGTAAATCGGTGCGTTGCGTAGTTGCTTTTAATAGTTTTAAAAACAAAATATTTTGAACGCCTTTATCTGGATCGAGTGCAGTATTTTCTGAAAACTCTCCTACTTGATATACCCTACCTTTATACGTATACTGAAATGCAACGGCTAAAACTTCATCAGGCTGCAATGGAATGTTCAATGATAAGAAACCTATTTGCGGATTAAAATAGTATTCATTTTCTGTCAACTTACGGGCAAAAGTTCGTTCATAATCCTCGGCCGATTTTAAACCAGCCATACTTAATACGCCCGATACTGCAGAAGGATTCCTAGCTGCACTGTTAGTAGCAATACTACTGTATAATTTATTCGCATTGTTCTCTGGGAATTTTACCGAAACATTGGGCGTATAAGTTTTATTACTAGGATTAGGCTCCCCTAAATCCATCAAACCCACTACATCACGGGCATTAGTGGTTTGTCCATAACGATTGGTTACCCATACCTCAATTCTTTGCACCTGCGCCTCTCCTGTTACCAATGGTAAAGTAGACATGGCGGTGTTGAAATTATCTCTAAAATATTGCGCTAATAAAAAGTGTCTATTTTCCTCGTAATCGTCCATTCTTTTTTGAAACTTTTGCGTGGACGAACCTCCTTGAAGCGCCATAGATTGTCGTTGTGACTTTTGATTAGCGATCGCAGCTGTTACAAATAATTTACCAAATTGCATTTGCGTTTTAAGCCCAAATAAATTTTGCGTACTAGGTATTAAAGTACTTCTTGAAATATAATTTATATTACCAGCTTCAATTGCTTTTACAATTTCATCTTTTTTGCCCTTATAGTTTAGCTTGATTTGATTATCAAATCCCAAGTTAGAAAGTGTATTTAAGTTAATGGGGAATTTTAATTTATCTCCGATACTTGCGTTCATGCTAAAATTCGTATTCGCATCAAAATCAAAACCGCCATTTTTCCTTGCGCGTTCAGGTAAGGTTGGATTTTTTACATTTTGGCCTTGATATCCTGCTTTAATATTTATCTCCCCCACAGGTTTGATATCAACTTTTAAATCCGAACCTGTTTTTCCAAATAACCGATCAAAATAACTATCAAACACTTTTGATTTAGGGCGGGTAATTTTTCGATTCAATACACCTATTGAGTTGGCTCTTTGTCTAAAATAAGCCTGCTCATCCTTTGCAGTTTTTAATTTCCAAAACTCATCAAAATTTAATGTACTCGGCGTTCTTTGATATCCCGAACCAATCATGTCGGTTAAATAGTATCTTTTTGTGGCTGCATCATACTCAACCTTTCTCTTTACAATGCTTGTATCTCTTAAATCATAGGGATTATTACTGGCTTGCGATAAAAAATCACCTCGCTTGTCTTGAATGGGATACCGCAGGTTATTTGTGAAGGTATAAACATTGGTATCTTTTAGGAATTCAGAATTATTTGCCCCAATAACACCACTTAATTTTGTTGTATCATTTTTAAATACGCTACTGTCCTTTTTTTTACCTGCCGTATCTGGGACATTCTTAGTTAAATCAATTTTTATTTGTGCATGCATATTGCTATTCGCAAAAAGCAAAACACTTAAAAATAAAAATGATTTAAAAATACGCAATGAAAAAGAATTAATGAATGAAATTAAATTGTTAGCAATTTTTTAATGCTGCTTTAATCAGCACCTCCAAACTTAATTCAACACCAGCCGATTGCATTGTTTTATCCACCGCTTTCTCCGCAATCGCTTTTTGAATACCTAGGGAAATTAATGCTTGAATAGCATCTTGTTGCACATTGGACTTTGCAAAGCCAGTACCTCCAGATAATTGATGGGCATTCAATGGTATTTTTGAAAGTTTATCTCTTAATTCAAGTACCAATCTTTCTGCTGATTTTTTCCCGATACCTTTAATCTGTTCCAACAATCTTGCATCCCCATTTACAATCGCTCTAATAATTTCCTCGGGCTGCATTCCTGATAACATCATTCGAGCAGTACTTGCGCCTACACCAGAAACACTGATTAAATGCAAAAACAAATCCTTTTCGGTTTGTTCATGAAATCCAAACAAAACCTGTGAATTTTCAGTAATATGCAAATAAGTATAAAGCAGCCCTTTTTCTTTTTTTGAAATGGCTTCATAGGTATTTAAACTAATATTTACCTCATATCCTACACCCCCCACATCAACGATTAATTTAGCTGGGGACAGCTGGACAAAATTTCCTTGTAAAAATGCGATCATAATGTGTCCAAAAATAATACTTAAGCGACGAAAAATGGGTATTTAGCTCGATTCTTACGCATTTTTTAAGATATTTGTTGACCAAATATTAATACCAGTATGTCCATGAGTAGTAAAGCAGCAATCACAGCGGTTGGAGGCTATGTCCCTGAAACCAAATTGACCAATTTTGACCTTGAAAAAATAGTGGATACAAACGATGAATGGATTCGCAGCCGAACCGGCATTTCTGAAAGACGCATTTTGAGGGAACCAGGCAAAGCTAGTTCTGATATGGCAGTTCAGGCCATCGATATAATTCTACGTAAAAAAAACCTTGACCCTTTAGAAATTGATTGTATTATTTGTGCCACCGTAACACCGGATATGATATTTCCTGCAACTGCAAATATTATTGGAGATAAAATAGGCGCAAAAAATGCATTTGGATTTGATTTGTCCGCAGCCTGTAGTGGCTTTTTATTTGCACTTTCAACAGGTGCAAGTTTTATTGAAAGTGGCCGTTATAAAAAAATAATCATTGTGGGAGTTGATAAAATGAGTTCCATTATTGATTACACAGACAGAGCAACTTGTATCATATTTGGTGATGGCGCTGGTGCCGTGTTACTTGAACCAAGTAATGATGGCAATGGTTTTCAGGATGCAATTTTAAAAAGTGATGGAAGCGGAAGAGACTATTTAAACATTAAAGCAGGCGGAAGTTTAAAGCCCGCTACTGTTGAAACAGTAATGGCCAGAGAGCATTATGCATTTCAGGATGGACAGCCCGTTTTCAAGTTTGCTGTAAAAGGAATGGCCGATGTAAGTGCAGAACTATTAGAAAAAAATAATTTAACAGGCGATGATATTGCATGGTTAGTGCCGCACCAAGCCAACTTAAGAATTATCGATGCCACTGCCAACAGAATGGGTTTACCCAAGGAAAAAGTGATGATTAATATTCAAAAATATGGCAATACCACTGCAGCAACCATTCCACTTTGTTTATGGGATTGGGAAAGCCAACTAAACAAGGGCGACAACCTAGTATTAGCAGCTTTCGGAGGTGGATTTACATGGGGTGCCTGCTGGATTAAATGGGCTTACTAATGAATCAATTCATTCTGCGATAAATAGGTATATTTATACAGCGTCAATAATAAAATATGAAAAAGAAAAACTTTAAAGGAATCAGTACAGTCGCATTGCATTCAGCACATACTGAAAATGATAACTTTTCACATACCACTCCTATTTATGCAACATCGACATTCACTTTCGATTCAACAGACGAGGGAATGGAGCGATTCAAGAGCTCCGATAAAACAAGAATTTATTCCCGCTGGGGTAACCCCACTTTTACTGCCGCACAGGATGTAATTGCCGCATTAGAATCATTTGGTTTAAAGAATGAAAAAGGAGAACCACTTGAACTCAAAGCATTGCTACACGCAAGTGGACAAGCCGCAATGAGTACTTTATTTTTAAGTACTTTAAGTGCAGGTGATACATTAGTGTCGCACTATTCCTTATACGGAGGCACACAGGAATTAATGCAAAAACTATTATTGGAGGCTGGTATAAAATGTATTTTAATTGATGTGCGCGATACTGCTTTACTTGAAAAAACAATCAAAGAAAATTCGGGCATCAAACTAATACACTTGGAAACCCCCGCCAATCCTACATTACAGTGCGTGGATATTGAAGCAATTTGTACTATTGCACATGCTAATGGCATACGAGTATCCGTTGACAATACAGTAGCAACCCCCTATTTGCAACAACCATTTGCATTAGGTGCCGATTTTGTATTTCACTCTGCAACAAAATTTTTAAATGGTCACGGATCCGCATTGAATGGGGTTTTATTAGGCAAGGATTTAGCATTCATGAATACCAAGGTTTGGAAATGGCATGTATTATTAGGAGGCAATAGCAACGCGTTTGATGCATACTTATTAATACAAGGAATGAAAACTTTAGAAATTAGAATGGACAGGCATTGTAGTAATACTGAAAAAGTTGCACAATTTTTAGACAAACATCCAGCCATTGAAAAAGTAAATTATACTGGCTTAGCTTCGCATCCCGATCATGCTATTGCTAAAAAGCAAATGAAACAACATGCACCACTCATAAGTTTTGAATTAAAAGGTGGCCTAGATGCAGGAAAAAAATTCATTGATGCATTAGAAATTTGCACCCGTGCGGTTTCATTAGGCACTGTAGATACACTCGTATCGCACCCTGCAACAATGACCCATTACGGCATACCCAAAGAGGAACGCATTAAATATGGCATTACTGATGGATTGATCAGAATGAGCGTAGGTATTGAAAACTTTGAAGATATTGCTGCTGATTTAACACAGGCATTAGCAAAGGTGTAACCCTATCTTATTAAGTATCCAAACAAATAAAGAACAATGGACATTACCATACGCCGCGCTGAAAAAAGAGATTGTGTTAGATTATTACAACTCATTCAAGAATTAGCGGAATACGAAAAAGCACCTAATGAAGTAACCGTGACCCTGTCCCATTTTGAGGAAAGCGGTTTTGGTGCAAACCCAGTATGGTGGGCATTTGTAGCCGAGGTGAAGGGTATTGTTGTAGGTATGGCATTATATTATGTACGCTATTCCACCTGGAAAGGACAAAGAATGTATTTGGAAGATATTTTAGTTACAGCCGAAATGCGAGGCCAAAAAATTGGCAGCCTATTATTTGATACCTTAATCAAGGAAGCGAAAGAAAAAAAATTCACTGGAATGAATTGGCAGGTATTAGAATGGAATGAACCCGCTATTAATTTTTATAAAAAATATAATGCTAATTTTGATCCCGAGTGGCACAATGGAAGTATCGTATTTTAGCTACTAATCAAAAACTGTTCTCAAATACTCAAACTTTCTTTTACCGAAACTAGTTGAGAAGGAAAATTCAAAACAGGTACGATTAAGTTCCGCCGAAGTCGCAATCT
>Ga0209596_1003266_pt1 | contig 12864 bp, 21 predicted proteins | sample M_130807_MF_Meta_FD_187314 | JGI IMG/M metagenome (GOLD analysis project Ga0209596, IMG submission 187314) | Freshwater microbial communities from Lake Montjoie, Canada to study carbon cycling - M_130807_MF_MetaG (SPAdes) (version 2) | ecosystem: Environmental > Aquatic > Freshwater > Lake... | reverse complement strand
TGAGGGAACATACTACCCTAAAAAGTATGATGAATTACAATACTATCAATTACTAAATTGGTCGGCAACCTAAATTTGACAATAAATGGGTTTAGTGCTACAATAGAGTCTTATTCAGTTGAAAGGGTCTTATGAGTTACAAAGTTGTTGCTGACAAGTATCAGATGGACGAAATGCGTACAAAGTATGGTCCACGTAACGGCCTAGAAGGTCCATTCAATTTCTCCGGAAGAGTGTTGTATTATGACAACAAAGAGGGTCAATATTACGATCCTAGGAGTGATTTCTACGTAGAACAGTCAGAAATGAACGAAATTCATGCTAATTTGATAGCCAAAATTTGACAATAAATGGGTTTGGCTATATAATAGAATCTTAGACAGTAAAGAAAAGGACTACGAAATGACTACAGAATTCAAATCTTGGGAAGAGTTGACTCAGTTGGAACAAGCCCAATCTGTATATTGGGATATGTACAAGGACGCTTACGGTGTTCGCCCTCGTGGTGTTGACACCTCACACTGGACCCTTGAAGATTTTGAAGCTGAGTTTGAAGGCCTTGGTGTAGCTATTGAAGCCGAAGAAAAGGTCCGTGTTGCGGCACAACAAAACGCTGTTTTCTCTTTTGAGAAAAGGGTTTATGACCTAATCTTGTCAGGTGCTAAGGACCGTGCAACAGCCATCCGATGGATCCACGAAGCTGAGGACACTCAGGGTGATGATGAGTACCTCTGCTATACTTTGGGCTTGCCTTATATGTATTTTCGTAAGGTAGCGTAATTTGACGATAAATGGGTAATGTGCTATAATACTTGTATAGATTGATTAAAGGAGCTTATATGTCTTATTTTAATGTTGATGAAGATTCACGCACTAGCACAACTGCTTGGTACGCCCGGCAAGATTGTGAACAATACAATCGTGAACACAAGCATTTGTATTCTACAAATCAAATTTTATCAGGTGAATTATTGAAAAAAGCGGCTCAAATTGCATACTTTCGTAGTCGTGTGTTTTTGAATTTTCGTGAAAAATTTATGACTGTAAAAGTTGAGGCACCGCAAATTGCCGATAAAATTAGTGATGAAGTAGAACAGTTACTAATTCATGCAGGAAAAACTGGCATACGTGTTAAGCACGGTAAAGCTAGTGTAATTTTTGAATTCTCACATCGTAAGATTTGACAATTAATGGCATTCGTGCTATAATACTTGGATTGATTGATTAACACACAGGAGAAGCTATGTCTACTATTCGTATTTTGTCAGGTTCATATCGCAATGAAGCAGTTAAAGGTGAAGTATTCACACTTGTTAAAGGCTTTCAAACAGGTAAAAAAGGTAGTTATGTGACTGTTAAAAATGATGGTCAGTTCCCGGGTCGTAGTGCTGAGATTAAAATCTTAGTAGATACGATTGATAATATTGAATTTTTAAATGGAGAATCTATAATGGAAAATACAGTTAAATTTTCAAAAGTTGAACAAGAAACAGAAACAGAAGCAATGGACCGTATTGCAACACGTTTTGCAGTACTTGATGAAATGTCACGTGCATGTATCAGTGGTGAAATTCGTGCAATGATTGTAACAGGTCCTGCAGGTGTCGGTAAGTCACACGGTGTAAACTTACAAATGGAAAAAGCAAGTATGTTTGACAGACTTGCAAGCAAGAAAATTCGCTTTGAAGTTGTCAAAGGTGCTATGTCAGGCATTGGTTTGTTTGCTATGTTGTACAAATTTTCTGACGCTAAGAACGTTTTAGTATTTGATGATTGTGATATTTGGGAAGATCAGGATGCATTGAACGTACTCAAAGGTGCGCTTGATTCAGGAAAGACACGTAGAATTTCTTGGAATAAAGATTCACGTATTTTGCGTCAAGACGGTATCCCGAATTCGTTCAACTTTAACGGCTCAATTATTTTTATTACAAACAAATCGTTTGATGCAAAGAAAGCCGGCAAGATGCAACCTCACTTAGATGCGTTGCAATCACGTTGTCACTTTCTGGACCTAACAGTTGATAGTGAACGTGACAAAATGTTGCGTATTAAGCAAGTGCATCGGGATGCTGATGGTGGCTTGTTTGTTGATTATGATTTTACAGAAGAACAGACAGATGAAATTATGTCGTTCATTTGGGACAATCATGCTAAATTGCGTGAAGTGTCCTTGCGTATGTGTTTGAAGGTTGCTGACTTAGTTAAGATTAGTGCTAACTGGCGTGAACTTGCTAAAGCAACTTGTATGAAGGCATAACCCCTGCAGTGTGCGTAACGGCAATGTCAATAAGCCCGTTTCGTTAAGAATTTTCGGGAGGCTTCGGTCTCCCTTTTTTCCTTTAGATATTGTATTTGTTTAAGGTTTATTGTATAATAGTTGAATGATTGAATTGAATAATAAAGAACAACTTATATATTACATGGTTGCTAACTTAAGATTAAGTAGGTATGATATTCGTTTCCTTCAGAACCTTGAAAAAATTAGCTCGGTTAAAAAACGTATTACAAGTAATCAAATAGAATTGGTTGATAAACTTATAGAAAAATATGAACGGCAATTTGTGAAAAATCAAATGTCTATTAAAGATTTAGCAAAACTTCCTTGGAAAACACTTGTAGTAGAAACTACGGATGAATATACCTCTGCTCATATAGGTATACTAAATGATAATCTCATATTAAAAACGCCTTATAACAAAGCTTTTATTACTGCATTCAGGAACCTCAGTCAATCTAGTTTTGTCTGGGATAACGTCAATAAATACTATATTGCTGATTTAAGTACCTTTTCATTAAAAATAGCATTCCGTATAACTGCAATTTTCTTCAATGAAATTAGGTTTAGTGATAATGTTAAAAAAATATTAAATCAACAAGAGTATTACAAAGATGTAAAATACTGGACACCCACATTAGTTTGTGTTAATGGCAACTATATGATAGCTTGTACTAATAAAGCATTGGATGAATCTGTTAAACATATTACATTAAATACCGAATTAATAACATTAGCAGAACTAGTACGATATGGTATACAAATTGATGAAAGTATTTTGCGAACCGATGAAGAACGATTTGCTGGATCATATAATCCTAAAATAGAACTAAACAACATATGTGATATTGTGCCTTGGCTACAGAATATCAAATGTGATTATGTTTCTGTATCCGGTATAGGATTATCAACTAACTTAAAGTTTAAGAATGACTTAAAACAAGCATTAGAAAAGGCAGGCATACAATATAATGATGCCGGTCGTTTTGCGTCACATATGAATTTAAGCAAATATAAATTTCCAGTCATTGTAAAATTTAAGTTAATATCTGAAGATTATACAAATGTATCAAAAGTAATAGATGTAGTAAATAGTCAACCAGTTAACTTGGAAAAGAATGAAACAATGTAAAATAATCGTCAAAGACGAAGTGAATGTAAAAATAGAAGGGCTTGAACTATCAGAACGCAAGGCACTGATGAAGATGTTTGAGTATGAAATACCCGGTGCACGTTATCTACCTGCAGTCAGACTAGGAAGATGGAATGGTAAGGTAAGCTATTTCAGTTTAGCAGGCAGTACATACATTAACTTGTTGCCTGAAATACTTCCTTACTTAGATAAAGTAGGATATGATATTGAACTAGAGGATCTAAGAGACTACTCAACAACCTTCACATTTGACAAAGTGTCCGAGGATACATTCAAAGATAAAAACTGGCTTAAAGGTCATCCCAAAGAAGGTGAGCCGGTAGTATTACGTGACTATCAAATTGAAATCGTAAACAACTTTTTAGAGAACCCACAATCATTACAAGAAATTGCTACAGGTGCTGGAAAGACACTAATGACTGCGGCATTAAGTTATACAATAGAGAAGTATGGCCGTAGTATTGTTATTGTCCCAAACAAAAGTCTAGTAACACAAACAGAAGCTGATTACATTAATCTAGGATTAGATGTTGGTGTATATTTTGGAGATCGTAAAGAATACAACAAAACACATACTATCTGTACTTGGCAAAGTCTTAATAACATGCTTAAGAAAACTAAAGCCGGTGAAGCAGAAGTGGAGATAGGGGACTTTATTGAAGGTGTCGTTTGTGTAATGGTTGATGAAGTACATATGGCAAAAGCTGATGCACTAAAAACATTACTTACTGGTGTGTTTGCTAAAGTTCCCATTCGTTGGGGATTAACAGGCACTATTCCTAAAGCTAAGTTTGAAGCACAAAGTATCAGTGTAAGTTTGGGCAATGTCATTGGTAAATTATCAGCAAGTGAATTGCAGGATCAAGGTGTATTAGCACGTTGTTATGTTAACATTATGCAATTACAAGATGGTAAGGAGTTTACCAACTACCAAAGCGAATTAAAACACTTGTTAGAAGATAGTGAAAGATTAGATAAGATAGCTAGTCTAATTAGTGGTATAAATGATACAGGTAACACATTAATTTTGGTTGATAGGGTTAATGCAGGAAAAGAGATTGTTAGCAGATTACCCGGAAGTGTATTTGTTAGCGGTGCTACTAATATGAATGAACGTAAGGAAGAATATGATGAAGTTGCAACCGCAAGTAATAAAATTATTGTGGCAACATATGGTGTGGCTGCTGTTGGTATCAACATACCTCGTATTTTTAATCTGGTTCTCATTGAACCTGGAAAATCATTCGTCCGTGTTATCCAAAGTATTGGGCGTGGGATTAGAAAAGCAGAAGATAAAGACCACGTACAAATCTACGATATAACAAGTAGTTGTAAATTTGCCAAACGACATTTAACCCAACGTAAAACTTTTTATCGTGAAGCAAACTACCCGTTTGATGTAGAAAAGTTGACTTACAGATAAGAATGTGATAGAATAACAACATGAGAATTTTAACCTTAGATAACCAGTTTTACAACTTGGAAACACTACCCGAAGAGATTGATGACCTTCGCTTTGCTATATTAGATAATAGCAACCCAAGCAACGTGGATTATCATTATATCCCATTAATCTTTTTGGAATCATTTAACAGTCCTGCACTTGTATTAAAGATTGGCAACAGTACAATTAAGATGCCGGTAGATTGGCAAATACTAATCGGTGAACAAGAACACGGAGACTTAGAGACATTGCCACTAACAAGTATCAATGATAGAGGCTTCAATGCATTTGAGTTCAATCCTTTAACTAGTTTTAGCCCAAGCTTTGTTCCAATTGAGATTGTAGACATTTACCACGATGTAACATGGTTTGCACCTAGATTAAAGAATGGCCAATTCTTATGTGTGCCATTAGATGATGGACCTAAGCCAAGATGTGTATATTTTGTAAAAGAGATTAGTCGTAACTGTGAAATAGTAGATTATTCAATGGCTTTCTGATATATAAATATTAGTGTAGTTCGCGGGCGTAGGAACCCCAACTACTCTAATGCTATATAGGAGCACCAGCATGATTATTTACTATTTGTGTGTAAAAACACATTCTATTACCGGCTTGAAATATCTTTGTCAAACTACAAAATCCGATCCATATAAATATTTGGGTTCAGGAAAATATTGGAGACTACATCTTAGAAAACATGGATATGAACATTTAACTGAGGTGATTAAAGAATGTAATACCAAAGAAGAAGTTAAAGAGTGGGGAGTTCATTTTAGTAAACTTTGGAATGTAATAGAAAGTGATGAATGGGCAAACTTAATGGAAGAAAACGGCGGAGGTGGCAAGACAACGCCTGTGCCTTGGAACAAGGGAAAAAAATCTTCAGAAAAAACAGTACAAAAATTAAAAGATGCTGTTTCTAAAAGAACACCAGAAACTAAACAAAAAATGATTGACTCTGGTAAACGATCTTATGAAAAAACTTTCAAGTTATTATCAAAAGAACAACGACAAGAAAAGTATAAAAATAGTCTAGGCAAACTTACTACAGAACAACGCAGAGAAATAGGAAAAAAATCAGAAAATAAAGGCGGAGAAGTATGGAGTAAAGCGTCATCTGGTAAGGTTACGGTTACTGATAAGTTAGGAAATAGTAAACGGGTACCACAAGACTTGTTTAATCAAATGAAAAATGATATGATTATTAATAATGTTCCGATGATAGACTGGGAATTTGTTCAAGTTAGTTCATTGGAGTCAAAACGTAGAAGAAATAATGGCAACTAAAAAAAGTACTCCTGTTGATGAAAAGTTTGAAGCACAAGACTTTAACTTGTTTGATGCATTATTGGCTATGGACAAAAAAGACTATGAGTATTATGATAGGTTAACCGAAGAACAACAAAAGAAGTTTGTTCCCTATATGATGACACATTGGATGAGTGCTATCAAAGGCTCGGGAGATGTTCAAGGTTATTATCTGCGTAGTGTAGACTACCATGCCAACAAACATCTATTCAATGAGTATGTACAGAAGCATCCTAAATTGCAATGGTATATGTTATGTGCTAGTAGTCCTGGATTAGGTAAACAATTTCATCAATGGATTCCCCATCTAGGTAGTAAAGTAACATCATTAAAAGAACCTGCAAAAATAAAAGATATCAAAGAATATTATACTAAAATCTATCCTAAGGTAAATAGTGATGATATTGATGAAATAGCTAAAGCATTTGTACAGGAACATAAACGCAAATGTTATTTGGCAGAAACATATCCTAACTTAAAACAATCTGATATAGAAATTCTTAGTCAATTAGTGACTGAAGAAGAAATTAAGCAATATGAAAAAGACCGAGGAAACTAAATCACTGTATGGATGTGAGTTTTGTAAAGCTACGTTCCAACGTGAAAGTACTGTACTTAAACACATATGTGAACCCAAACGTAGATGGTTAGAGCGTGACCGCCAAGGTAATCGTGTGGGTTTTCAAGCTTGGTTACAATTTTATAAGAAGAATACTGCTGGCACAAAGAATCGTACATATGAAGAATTCATTAAGAATCCGTACTATCTTGCGTTCATTAAGTTTGGTCTATATTGTGTAGAGATTAAATGCATCAATGTAAGTAGATTCAGTGATTGGTTATTGAAGAATTCAATACGTATTGACAACTGGCGCCAAGATAGTAATTACACAAAATTCTTATGTGAATATTTGCGTATTGAAGATCCGCTGGATGCGATACATCGTAGTATTGAAATAACAATAGAAAAAGCAGAAGCTGAGAAGATTCAAAGCAGAGATTATTTACGTTATGGTAATCCAAACAATATATGTTATGAGATTGCTAGAGGACGAATTAGTCCCTGGATGTTATATCAAAGTGATAGTGGTGTACAGTTTTTAAGTACTTTACGTGATGACCAACAAAAGATGATTATGGATTATATCAATCCAGAACAATGGGCTATTAAGTTTAATCGTGATCCTGCAAATGTTAAACAAGTTAAGGAATTATTGTATGCCGGAGGGTACTAGAGTTCGTATATTATGGCAAACAAATCACAAACATCCTATATGGAATGAACTTTGTGCAAGGGTTGTGGAAAAGTTTGGCTTACCAGGCGATAAGTTTGAAACACATGTGACCGAAGACTACATGGATTTCTATTTTAAGGATGAACGTGATGCTATTATTTTTGAGTTGACTTGTGGCTGACGTTATACTATACATTACTGCCAAAAGAACTATGGAAATAGGACAGGAGTTAAGGACAATGGGTTATGTTCAAGGAGTTGATTTTGATTATGCTTACTACCAAGAGAAGTATGACAACTTTAGTCATGACCCTATTGTAAAACGACATGCAAGATTTACCTTTTACAATGATACCAACGCCAGTTATTTCGCACTAAGATGGCTATAGTAAATGAACATTATGACTATCAACGTGGATGGGAACATACTCAACCCGGATGGTATGAATGTTCAGTTAAAGTAGAACATATTGAAAAATACAATGAAATTATTGATTGGGTGCAAGCTAATATAGGCAAATTCAAAAGACATTGTAGATGGTGTATTACTGCTACGACTTTACTAAGCTTTAAATTTAGATATGAGAGAGATTATATTATGTTTACGTTGAGGTGGAGTTGATGGCAACAATACCTCAAATACAAGATTATGATGACGATGATCCAAATATAGACCAACGTAGAAATCGCTGGAATTATTGGGAAGCATTAAAGAAAGTGCGTAAAGAATATATAGAACAGAACAAAGAATTTGACGCATACGATTTTGAAGATTACCTTACTGGACAATATGGCTTAAAGATGAACATAGTTAATGGTAACATAACAGATGGTTATGAAATTGTTGACGAAAAGAAGTATCTAATATTTTTATTAAAATTTCAATGAGTAACTTATTTCCCATAACCCCTGTACAAAATAATAAATTTTTAGTATCATGGCCTAAATGGCAAAATATTAAACACTTTGATACAAAAAAAAGACTATTAGCTGTGTTGTTTGCTGATATCGGTAGTGATGAAGTTGGTATAGCAATAATGGCCGGTGTATTAAGTGGTGGGGAGATAGACGTTATGTGGATTAATTCAACTACATGGGCACAAGATGTTAATGGTGAATATGCCAGATACCTAGAAGATATGTACGATATTAAAGGTGTAGCATTTAATAGAGAAGATGAAGCAATAAAGTTTCAGGATTACTTAGAGAAGAAATATATTTGGAAAACATTACAATTATGAATAAGATTGGTGTTGATATTGGTAAAACAAAAATTGAATGTTGTGTTTTATCACCCACTAATGAAGTATTATTTAGAGAACGTCTTCCTACATATTCTGTATACGAAGAAATAGAATTTCTTTATAATAAAGCATTATCTTATACTAATAAAAAAGATCATACATTAGGAATATGTATGCCGGGTTCTATAAGCAATAGAACTGGTTTAATGAAAAATTCCAGCATAGAATTTTTAAATGATACTGATTTTGTAGGTATATTAGAAATTAAATTAAATCGTAAGATAAAAGTCGCAAATGATAGTCAATGTTTTGCTTTAGCAGAATCACTGATGGGTGCGGGTTATGGATTTAATACTGTATTTGGAATGATATTGGGTACAGGGGTAGGTGGAGGAATTGTAATTAATAATGTATTACATAAAGGATTTCATAATATAAGTTCTGAATGGGGACATACAACACTAGATACTAGTAACAATATAACTTGTCGTTGTGGAAGAATTGGATGTGTAGAAACTTGGTTAAGTGGGTCAGGAATTGATAAATGGGCATACATTCTTACAAATAAAAAACTAACTACAAAAGAATATCTACAAACCCCAGACATACAAGAATCCTTTTTAGAACATTTTGGATTAGCTGTTTCTAATTTAGTTCAAGTGTTAGACCCAGATTGTATTGTAATTGGTGGTGGAATCAGCAATAATGATATATTATACACTCAAGGTATTGAACATGTTAGAAAGAGTATATTCAATGATGAATTTAATACACCTATCTTTAAAGCAAAATTGGGTGACAGTGCAGGTGTAATTGGAGCAGCATTATTATGGCAAATGATATAATGATAGACATTGAAAGTTTAGATACAACACCTAATTGTGTTATCTTAACTATAGGCGCGGTAAGATTTGATCCTAAAGGTTCAGGGGTAGTAGAACGTTTAGAACTACGACCTACCGTTGAGGATCAAACAGAAATTTACGGGAGAAGTATAAATGAAGATACATTACGATGGTGGAGTGAGCAGAGCCCTGAAGCACTTGAAGAAGCTATGGGAGACGGGGGACGTGTGCCATTTAAAGAGTGCATGGAGACCCTTTATAAGTTCTGTTGGAACCGTCGTGCTGTTTGGAGTAATGGTGCAATATTTGATTGTGTTGTAATGGAAAATGCATGGAGACAAACAAGTGATAAGCCAAATCCTATACCCTGGCCTTTCTGGTCAATTAGAGATACTAGAACATTGTATGAAATTGCTGGTGTTAAATTAAGTGATGGAGGGCATAGCACTAGTCACAAAGCAGTAGAAGATGCCGAACGGCAGGCTATTGTTGTACAGAAAGCATATAAAAAATTGGGATTAAGTAATGAGAATTGATAGTGATATTGACATTGACTTTGGTGATAGAGATACTCTATTAAAGTTAATACCTCATACCAGAGCGGCAATGCGTAATAATACATTGCGTCATCATGCTACCGGTATATATGTTACTGATATACCATATGATCCAGTGAATGATATGGCAACTATGGACTATGTATTGGCCGAAAAACGTGGATATTTTAAATTAGATTTATTAAATGTGCATGTTTATAACCAAGTGCGTGATGAACAACATCTTATTGAGTTAATGAATCGTGAACCAAAATGGGAATTATTAAAAGATTACAATAAAATGAAAAATTTAATTCACATAGGAAATCATTATAAAAGCATTAAACGTATGCCTGATCCTATTAATAGTATTCCTAGACTAGCTGTATTTTTAGCAATGATTAGACCTGCTAAGAAGCATTTAATTGGTTTGCCTTGGCATGAAGTGAGTAAAACTATATGGGATAAGGGTGATGATGGTTATAGTTTTAAAAAGAGTCATGCTATAGCCTATGCACAATTAGTAGTAGTGCATATGAATTTGTTAGGGTAAGCGTTTAACTAGTGTAATACTACGGCGTTTGCTTCTACGTTTGTTTAATTCAATTATACTACATACAGGTCCATGTAGTATAGTAAGACTTTTGTTATTGAAGGTTCTAATATAGGGCCTAAAGATACTCCATTCATCTTTTAAAAATAGGTTGATAGGTATTAATCTATTACTTTCCCACCACCAAACATCTCCTAACTCTAGGAATTTTTCTTTGACCTCATTATCTAGTATAGCTCCGTAATCATATATAGTGGTGACGATATCGTCTCGGTTCTGGACGATTCCTACGTAATCCTGATTGGCGTAGGAACAAATAGTTATGAAGGGATGATTTTCTCCTAATCGTTTAAAAAACTCGTTTTGTATCATTAAAATTATAGTCTCGGATATATTTATCACCCTGCCCAAACCATTAATAAAATAATATATATGGGAGACTAAATACATAATAGGAGATTACATTTGTGTACTCAACCCAAGTTTTCGTTTATACACAACGCCAGATCGTTGTATTATTATCAGGATATTCGCCAAGGAGTTATATGCCTCAGTATGCCAAACCACTGACCCTACACAAAGGTGTAGACAATCAAATACAGTTCCAGTTCCTTAATCAGCAACAGAAACCGGTAGATATCACAGGTAAATCTATTGTATGTAGAATTATTAACAATACTGGTGGTGCGGTATTATTACAAAAAGCATTAACACTACAATTACCTGCTACAGGTATTGCAGCCTTAGAATTAAGTCCTGCTGATATAGCCAGCTTTGATGCACAGAAATGTTACTATTCATTAGAAATCCCGACTGGCGAGTTTGACTTCCCTGTATTCGTAGACCAAAATGCAGGAGCACGTGGGGATTTGAATATAGTTAATAGCATACTTCCTAGCTTCATTCCTTCAATGTCAGTCACTATTCCTACAGGACAAGCTTTCCCTAATAACAACGCTAATGGTAATAGCGATAGCAATTTGATATATTACACAAGTGTTATCACTACAAGTGATTCTAGTATATTGACATTACAAGCTGAATATAGTGATTATTATGGTAACATTGCTATTGAAGGTTCTACTATTGTTGATGGAGATTGGTATCCAATCTTTGATGACACGTATGCAGACGTAACCGATACAAAAGGTTATGTGGTAGAAGGCTTTCACCCATATATCAGAATGCAATTTGAAAGCAATGCTGGCTTTGTAACTAACATATTGACAAGATAAACAACCATAGTTGTTGATATCTCTGTTAGAGTATGTTATACTACTACTAATGTTTGATATTTTATCCATAATTCCCGGCAAGAAAAAAACTACAAATAGTGGATGGCATAGCTTTAATGCTGTTTGCTGTAGCCATCTTGGTCATAAACCTGATCGCAGGATGCGTGGTGGTATTAAGTTTGACGGACAAACTAACTGGTCTATGCATTGCTTTAACTGTGGATACAAATGTAACTTTGTATTAGGTCGTAGCATAAGTTACAAAACAAAACAACTACTCTTATGGTGTGGCATTGATGATACACAAATAGGCAAGTGGAGCTTAGAAAGTTTACAACAAAAAGATTTATTAGACATTTTAATACAGAAAAAAGAAATTGTAAACATCAAATTTGATGACCACGAGTTACCTATTAGTGAAATGTTAGATGATAATAATCCATTACACAAAGTATATATTGATTATCTAAAGTCTAGGGCGATAAATTATAAAGAGTATCCGTTCTTAATAACACCTACAGCAAAAGGTCGTTATGCAAATAGAATAATTATCCCCTACACATATAAGAATAAAATTGTTGGTCACACTAGCAGATTCTTAGACAATAAAATACCTAAATATATTAATCAACAACAACCGGGCTATGTGTTTAATATTGATATACAAAAACCTAAATGGCAAGTATGTATATTAACTGAAGGCATATTTGATGCACTAAGTATTGATGGTATAGCAATCATGCATGATGATATAAGCAATGAACAAGCACAATTGATTTCATCATTAAATAAACAAATTATTGTAGTTCCTGATAGAGATAAGACAGGGTTAAAGATATGTGATAGAGCATTAGAATTAGGTTATAGCGTTAGTTTACCTAATTGGGAACCGGATATTAAGGATGTCAACGATGCTGTTGTAAGATATGGCAAGTTGCCAACTCTATTAAGCATCTTGCAAAGTGCTACAATGAGTAAAATAAAAATAGAAATACAGAGGAAGAAAATTGAGAAAACAATCAGATAATAA
>Ga0209596_1003264_pt1 | contig 12865 bp, 14 predicted proteins | sample M_130807_MF_Meta_FD_187314 | JGI IMG/M metagenome (GOLD analysis project Ga0209596, IMG submission 187314) | Freshwater microbial communities from Lake Montjoie, Canada to study carbon cycling - M_130807_MF_MetaG (SPAdes) (version 2) | ecosystem: Environmental > Aquatic > Freshwater > Lake... | reverse complement strand
CGCAGGATGCGCAGCTCGTGGAGCTCGACATTCGCGTGGCCGATGTCGCGGCGCTTGCGCGAGTACCCGGCCCGAAGGGCGACAAGGGCGACAAGGGCGATACGGGTCCGCCAGGGCGCTCGGGGCGGTCGTCGGTGGGCGGTGGCGCCGGGCAGGCGACGACGATCCTGTCGGGTGGTACCACCGTTGGCACGCGTGGAACCCTGAACTTCGTTTCGGGCGCAACCGTCACCGACGACGCTGCCAACGAGCGCGTGAACATCACCGTCTCCGGTGGAGGCGGCAACGTCAATTCGGTGTCCGTTTCGTCCGGACTGTCGATCACCGGAACCTCGGATCTCACAATCACCAATACCGGCGTACGGTCGCTGGCCGGGTCCGGGATCAGCGTGTCGTCCAGCACCGGAGCGGTGACGATTACCGCTCCGAGCGTCACGGCGGGCACAGGGATCACGGTTGCAGGGTCGGGAACCACGGCGCTCACCGTCTCGGCAACAGGCGTGAATAGCATCGTCGCTGGAACGGCGATCTCGACATCGGGCAGCACGACTATCACGGTCAATAACACAGGCGTGACCAGCCTCGCAGGCACTGGCATCAGCGTCAGCGCATCCACCGGGGCCGTCACGATCACCGCGCCCGTGGTGGCTGGTGGTACGGGGATCAGCGTGTCAGGTTCTCAAACCACGAGCCTGTCAATCACGAATAGTGGTGTCACATCGATCGTCGCAGGGACGAACGTGTCGGTCTCCGGCGCCACGGGTGCCGTCACGGTCAACGGACCGGCATACGGCACGACAATCACCGCATCCACGATTGGCGGGACGGCTGCGGCTGGCACGTCAACCAGCGTGGCGCGGGAGGATCACAAGCACGCGTTTCCCGCTGGTGCAGCGCCATCGGCATTGACGGTGTCCAGCACGCAGGCGACGGGCACTAGTACGGCACCGGCGTTGGCTGATCATGTCCACGCCATGCCTGGATCAGCGACTGCCGGTGCATCCGCGGTCGGCGACACGGCGGCGACTGGGACTGCAACCACCGTCGCGCTGTCCGATCATCGCCACAGTCGCGAGGCGTTCGGCACACCCGTCGTCGTCAATGGGCAAACCACGGCGCTTGCGACGGGCAGCCTCACGACGCTGGCACGGGCAGACCACGTGCATACGATGAGCAATGTCCCGGTGTTGCTGGCGTCAACCACGTTGGGGAGTGATACAACGAGTGTGACGTTTAGTAGCCTCAGTCAGTCGTATACACATTTAATGGTTATGTATCAAGCGCGACTTACCGGTGGATATGGAGGCCCTTTGGAGTGGTTGATGATGCGGTGCAACGGTGACACGGGCGGGAACTATTGGGACGGCGTAACCTCATCAACCACGGCGACCAGTGCAGGGTTTGCGGCTTGCAATGCGACGACCAACTATGATACTGCGTTCACTGGTGGGGCTGGATGGGTACATAACTACACCAATACTTCAGTGTATAAGAACTTCGGCTCATATACTTCTCCGTGGAATAATTCTACGACAGCGTATAGTCCAGCAAACTGGTACACGTCGTACTCATCGTGGAGAAATACTGCTGCAATAACAAGCATCACATTTATTGATCTGAATGGATTTACCATAAAAGCAGGTTCCAATTTTCGAATCTACGGATACCCCTAATGAACACTGAACCACCCATCGCAATCGAGATCAACTGTGAAACCGGCGTGGAGACCGTCCGACCGTTGACGGCCGAGGAGATCGCGCAACGGACTGCGGACATGACCCGTGCCGAGGCGGAGAGGCAGGCCAAGGAACAGCAGGAAGCCTTGGAACTGGCCGAGCGGACCGCGCTTGCAACGTGGATCGCGGGACAGTCCACCCTGCCCAAGGAGGCCCGCAACGCATTGGCGCGGGCGACTGGGGTGACGTTGCCGACGCTGCCTGCGTGATGTGCTAGCATGTGATTGGCGCCGTCTTCCGGGGCGCGCGCCATCCACTTGCATCCTCTTCCGCGCCATGTTACGCGGGACCCGGACGGCCTTGGCTGTCAAGGAGGCTTGGCGCGTGACATTGGCGACACTTTCGATCCGGGGCGCAACCGTGACGGTGCGCGCTGCCGACACACCCGTGGGCGTTTCCACGTTGTCCGGCTACGCCGCATTGTTCGACGTACCCTCGCAGTCGATCACTGGCGATGAAGGTCCGCCATTCACGGAGGTCATCCGCAAAGGCGCATTCGCCCGTGCATTGGCACAGGCGCAGGACGTCAGGGCGCTGTGGAACCATGACGCCAGCCTCGTCCTTGGACGTACGGCAAATGGCACGCTTGCGCTTCTTGAGGATGATCGCGGACTGTCGTTCGTGATCACGCCACCGGACACGTCCTGGGCACGCGATCTCATCACGCTCGTCGAGCGCGGTGACGTCTCGCAGTGCAGCTTCAGCTTTTCCGTGAAAGGCGAGAAGTGGTCCGTCGTCAACGGTGCGTACCTCCGGGAATTGTCGGACGTGGATCTCTACGACGTCGGTCCGGTGACGTATCCGGCGTACCTGTCCACCACCGTTGGCGTGCGCAGCGTGCGCGTGCCGGCGGAACTTGTGGTCCCGGTTGCGGGATTGCAAAGCATGACCCAGGCGCGAGCGCGTCTCCGGGTCGCCACACTCTAGGAGGGCCAGACGATGGCTATCACGCTCAACGAGTTGCGCGAGCAGCGTAACGCACTTACCACGGGCATGCGCGCAACGCTTGACGCGGGATGGGACGCCCAGACCGAAGAGCGTTTCGACAAGATGGACGCGGAGCTCAAGATCCTTGATCGTCAGATCGAGGCACACACCCGTGCCAATCAGGTCGCAGCCGACACGTCGGCGGTCCGGGGCGAGATCGTTGCCTCACACGAGGAACGTTCCGCGAATGGCAAGGCGATCATCAGTCCCGATCAGGAGCGCCGGGCGCTGCTGGCGTGGATGCGCGGTACGCAGGACGAACTCGAACCCGAGTTGCGCGCCTACAACCGTGGCCGGGTAATGGAAGCGCGTGCGCAGTCGGTCGGCACCAACAGCCAAGGTGGGTACCTGACCAATTCGGTGATGGCGGCTCAGATCGACGTGGCCCGTCGCTCCTACGGGTCCGTCATCAACCTCGCAACCCATTACCCGACGTCGACCGGAGCCGCCCTCTTGATCCCCACGCTTGACGACACCAGCAACGCCGGCGCGATCCTTGCGGAAAATGCACAGGCGTCAGAAACCGCAATGGTGTTCGCCCAGACCTCGATCCCGAGTTACATGTACACGTCAGGACTGGTCCTCGTGTCGTACCAGCTCTTGCAGGATGCCGAGTTTCCGCTTGACACCTACATCGCCAACGCGCTGGGCGAGCGTCTCGGGCGCATCCAGAACACGCACTTCACGACGGGTACCGGATCATCGCAGCCGTCCGGCATCGTGACCGGTGCCGCTACCGGGATCACCGGGTCGACCGGGTCGACGGGGTCGCCGACGTACAGTAATCTCGTGGATTTGGTGTACAAGGTCGATGCGGCCTACCGGCCAAACGCCAAATGGATGCTGCGCGACGCTTCGGTTGGCGTCCTGCGCAAGATTCTCGACAGTCAGAATAGGCCGATCTGGGAGCCATCCATGCAGGCGAACCAGCCGGACACCCTCCTTGGATACCAGGTAATAACCAACAACGACGTTGCTGCGCAGGCGGCTAATGCCAAGTCGATCTATTTCGGGGATTTTTCCAAGTACGCGGTCCGGGACGTCACCGGCATGAACCTCGTGCGAATGGACGAGCGGTACGCTGACTACCTTCAGGTAGCCTTTCTGGCGTACATGAGGACGGGTGGTGCCCTAATCGCTGCCAACACCACGACCTACAACCCGGTGCAGTTGTTCGTCAACAGCGCCACTTAAGGAGCGAGCGTGGTCACGAACGGGTACACAACCGTCGCGCTAGTCAAGGCTGAGGTCGGCATCACCGACTCGGCGGACGACACGCGTCTGGACCGTATCGTGACCGCGGTGTCGCGCCAGATCGACGATTACCTCGGGGCACATGTCTACAGTTCAAGTGCGACGCGGTACTTCAGTGCCGAGTCGTCCGAGCTTGTCCTGACCGATCCGTTCTACGGTACGCCGACCGTCGCCTACGATTCCGCAGGCGATTGGTCAGCGTACACGGCAATCACCACGGTCTACCCGTGGCCGGCAAACGCCGACGCGCACGAACGGCCGTTCACGGGGATTGCGCTCACGCCTGGTGCGTCCACCGGATTTCCCGTGGGCAATGTGCGGGGCGTGCGCGTCACCGCCACGTTCGGTCATGCGGCGACCACACCGGCCGTGGTGGCCGAGGCTGCGCTGATGCAATGCGCCTACGTGCTGCGTTCGCAAAATGCGGGCGGTGCGCCGATATCCGGCGGTGCGGACTTCACGACGACGCTTGTCGCCGTGGGACTGCATCCATTCGTCCGTCGCGTCCTCGACCCGGTCCGGATGGGGTTCGGGGGGTTTGCCTGATGGCACGCGCAAAAGGCATCACGATCACCGGACTTCCCGAAGTCACCAAGGCGCTTGGCACGACGGCGCTGTATGGCAATGCGCTCGGCGACAGCTTCAAGCGCACCGCGGCAAAGGGGCGGGCATACGTTGAACGGCGCGTGCCGGTTGCGACTGGCGAAACCCGACAATCGCTTGGAACCGGATTCAAGCCTGCCAAAGGCGATGGGCGCGGACCCGGCCGGGCGATCACCAGCAGCGTCGCGATCAGTAACTCGGTCAGCCAAAACGCCGCCGGCGAGGACTTCCGCTACCCGTGGGCGCTCAATTACGGGCGCTCGATCAAGGGCAGGAAGTCGCCCGGCTATCACTACGCGAAGACGGCTGCCAACGGCGCCAACGCAGGCAAGAAGCTCCTGCACTGGTTCAGTGGCGCCAAGAACGCCATGAAGCGCTTCGTGCGGAAAGATCTCACGCAGGTCGTCAAGGATCTGGAAGCAGGGTACGCGCGCACGACCGGGGTGACGGCGTGACCGTCACGACGGCGCTGGCGCGTCTGGCAACGGTCCTGCAAACGGCGGCCACGGCAAGCACGCTTGGCGGGGTACGCGCGACGGCGGTGTACGGCACGCCACCGGAGACGGTGGCTGCGCTGCCAGCGCTCGTGCATTATTGGGATGCCTCCAGTTTCGGGCAATGGCCGCAGCAGACGGTGCCGAACGGATCGCAGCTTGAGACGGCGACGATCACGTGCCTGCTTCTGACCAAGGAGCCAACGATGGCCCGCGCACATGTCACTGTCCTCGGGGTGATCGACGCGTACCGCGCGGTGATCGCTGCGAACCAGAACCTCAATGGCACGGTGCGTCAGGTTCGACTGACACGCGCGTCGCACGACGAGGTGGAATACAACGGATCATCATTCCACGGTGCGACGATCACGCTTGAAGCTGACATCTATTTCCCGACTACCTGGGTGGAGTGACGCCGATGAATGTGAAACCACCTGCCGATACCGACGCTCCAATTTCCGTGGGCATCGGCGGACGCACGTATGAACCTGACAACAAGGGCATCTGGCGGGTGGACAACCCGGCTGACGCCGATGACCTTATCCGTGCGGGTTGGACCGAGGCGGATGACGCCGTTCCGGAGAACCCGGTGAGTGCGCCGGCCGTCCTGCCGGAAGGAGCCTAGACATGCCAATTGTGAGTTTGACCAAGGTCCAGCTTGGCAAGGAAACCACGTTCCAGACGGCCGTGCCTGCGACGTACATCCTGCCGGTGTCGGCTGATCCAACGTACTCGACGGAGTTCAATAGCGTCCGGGACAGTGCCCGCCGGGGCATCGCGGCGATGGATTTCAATCTCCTGCGTGGAGGTGGATCAACCTCGATGTCATTCGACGGACCCGCGCTGCCGATCGGGATCGGGCATCTCCTCTACGGCGTGTTTGGCAGCGTTTCCACCGGCGTTGCGGTAAGCGGCGTCTATCCGCACACCTTCAGCCTTGGATCGTCCGTACCGAGCTACACCATCGAGGACGCCAACCCAATCGCGTACCGCGAGTATCCGGGTAGCAAGTGCTCTGAAGTGAAGCTTTCGTTTGCGGCTGCGGACGGACTCCTTCAGGCGTCCTCGGCGTGGACTGGAAGCATCGGTGTCTCCGGAGGCAGTGCGACAACCGGCTTGACACCGGAGATCGCGCAACCGTGGGTCGGCATTGACGCCACGGTAAGCCTGGCGGGAACACCCGTGGCCCGTGTCACGAACTTCGAACTGACGATTGGACGCGCGCAGGAGCTCGTGCACACCACCGGATCGCGTGATCCCTCGCGGATTGACGAGCAGCAGCTTGAAGTCACGATGGCGTTGACGCTCGACACCGGAACTGGCAGCGCGGATGACCTGGCGAAATACATCGCCAGCACCGCGACCTACACACAAGAGGCCGTGGTCCTTGCCGTGACGTACGGGTCAACCACGACGCTGCGTGCGCTGACGTTCACCGCGACCACGATGTCCTGGGGCGACGGACCCGCAACCCGTGACCTTGGCAGTGGCCTGTACGCAATCGCGTTGCAGGGGCGGGCGCTTTACAACACGACGGATTCTGGCCCGTGCAAGGTGGTCGTGAACAATAGCCAGGCGACCTACTAGGAGGATCTGTGCCTTACGCGAAAGCGCTGCGGACAATCAGGATCGACCTTGGCGAAGTGGCCGGCGAACCCGGCTACTGGATTGAGGTCGAGCATCCCGAGGCCATGACGTGGCGAACCAAGCGCGCGATCATCCGCGCCGGAAACGGGGAGACGGACGATATCTCGCGCTCATCCGCGCAGGTCGCGGCGATGGTCTGCGGGTGGAACCTCGAGGACGTGGATACCGGCGAGGCGCTTGCATTGCCGGCCACGGAAGCCTCGTTCGATCGGCTGCCATCGCACATTGTCGAGGGGCTGATGAGCGCGGTGGGTAATCTCTTCCAGATCCCAAAAGAGAACGGGAGCTGATCTGGAGCTGGGCCGAGGGGTCCAGCCAATCCGCTCCCGAATGGTCGGGCGATGTTGCGCTGATGCGCCGATACCATTGGACGCCGGACGAGGTCGCAATGCTTTCACCGCTGTGGCGTCAAAGGTTGATCCTGCTTGAATCCTACGAGGCACAAATCTCGAAGGAACGCGAGCGTCGTCAATCGCGGAAAGGCAGGCACTGATGGCTGAGTCTGCCGGCACGATTGTCGTCCGCGTCGTCACCGATGACCGCGCATCCGCGGGCCTGAAGAAGATCCAGGGGAACCTGTCGCGACTGGGCAAGGGCGCCGAAGGCGCGGGCCTGAAGAAGCTCGTGGGCGGACTCGGGCAGCTTGAACAAGGGTTCAGCCGTGGCGAGGCCAGTGGGCTAGGAATGCTTGAGGCCGTCGGTGGCGTCGGCGCCGGGGCATTGGCCGCCGCTGCCGGGGTCGCTGCCGTCATCGGCGGATTGGTCGCATTCACGGCTGCGGGCAACAAGGCGAACTCGCAGGCCGATCAGTTCAGGATGCAGATCCGGGCGTTGACGGCAAGCGCTGACGAGGCCGACGTGGCGTTCACCGCGCTGGACGATTTCGCGGACTCCACGCTGTTCGATGATGCGCAGGTGTTCAGCGCCGGACGCGCGTTGCTCGCCGCCGGGATGGCCGCCAAGGATCTGGTCCCGACACTTGAGATCCTCCAGGCAGCCTCGGGCCAGAACGGCGCGACATTCGCGGCGCTGAGTGATTCGTTCGCGACGCTGTCGTCGAGGTCGGTTGCCACATCGAAGAACCTCATCAGCCTGCAACAGGCGGGCAAGATTGACGTTTTCGGCATCCTGGCCGAACAGATGGGCAAGTCCCGCGAGGAGATCAAGGGCTTGGCAGCCGGTGGCAAGTTGCTGACGAAGCAAGTGCTACCGATGATCCTCAAGGGCATCGGCGAGACGACCAAGGGTCTTAACGACGAGATGCGTCAGTCGCTGCCGTTCCTCGAAAGCGAGTTCGGGAACGCGGCCGAGGATGCATCCAAAGCGTGGTCCAAGGGTCTGGAACCGATTTCCAAGTCTATCTATGGCGGATTGGGACAATCGTTCCGCGCGCTTGAGGCGTCACTTAAGAACGCGTTCAGCGACCCACGAGTCCAGGAGTTTGTCGCGGCGCTCGGCGAAGCGCTGATGGCAATCGGCGACGTACTCGGATCAATCCTGCCGCTGTTCGGCGATATGGCGCGCGTCCTGATGGACTTGCTGACGCCGGCGCTGCGGTTGGTTGCGCCATTGTTCCGCCTGCTGGCCGAGGCCATCCGCGCCGTGGTGCAGTTCCTCAAGCCGTTGTGGGACTTTATGCGCGCCGTCGCGCAACAGATCAAGCTGATACTCGGGTACCTGTTCCCGCTCGTCGCAGCGTTCTTTCGCCTGGGCAAGGGTGGCGACGATGCCGGCGGTGCGATGTCGCGGTTCCTGAGTTCGATCAATCCGTTCGGACCGAACCTCGACTTGGCGACGCGTGCGGTGATTGCGCTCGCTGACGCGCTCGCCGTGTTCGTCCTGTACAAGGCAATCAGCATCACCGTTTCGGTAGTCAGTGCTGCCGCAGCCTTGGCACTGACCGCATTGACGACGCTGCTGACGTTGATCAATGCAGGCGCAACCGCGCTCGTCACCGCGGTCACCACGGTTGCCAATGTGGCGATCGCGATCACGCACGCGGCGCTGCGGGCAATCGAGCGGACCTACTACGCCGTGATCAGCGTCTCGGTCGTGCTGGGCGCGGGCCTGGCACTTGCGGGCATCGGCATCGCGCTTGCCGGACTGAAGGAAAGTTACGACGTCCTCGTCAGCGCGAGCGCCGATACCAAAGCGGCTGACGATTCGATGGACGCGCTAAAGGAGCGCCTGACGTCGTTGCGTGAACCCGCGACTCCGTGGACATTCACGATCACGGGCATCACCACGGACGCGCTGGACGTCCTCGAAAGCTTGAAACTTCGCATCGTTGAGATCGTGTCACCGAACGCGCCGTGGCAATTCGAGGTGTTTGGGATTGTCGCCGGCGCACTCGCGGAAATTGGAAAGTTGATGGAAGCGCTCCGGTTCGTGCCGGAAGCGGTCACCATCGGGTTCGGACTGGACTTCGGTGGCATCGAGGCGGGCATCAAGTCGGCCATTGATGCCCTTGCACAGATTCCACGGATGATCACGACGGTGGTGCGTACCGTCAGTGGCGACAGCGCAATCGCGGACTCGACCGGACCGAACTCAACGGGGCTGTCCGTACCGCCAGCCGCGGCCGGCGCGGGAGGCGTGACCATGAACGCCGTCCTGGGTGCCGCAGCGATCGCCGTCGGTGCCATCGCAGCGACCATCGTGCAGGCCGTTGCTGGTGGCCGTCGGGGGTTCGCGTGCTTCACGGCGGACACGCGGGTGTGGACGTCAAACGGTTTGATGCGGATCGCGGAGATCGTGAGTGGCGACATCGTCGAGGTCTACGACCCGGAAACCGCGACCGTTGTCATGTCGACCGTCGCGGACACGCTGGTACATCCGGATCATCCGGTGTGGCACCTGCGCATCAATGGCGACGTGATCAGCACCACGGCGGAACATCCGTTCCTTACGCCGGACGGCTGGCGACGCGCTGACGAATTACGGGCAGGGTCGCACGTCGTCACTGCAACCGGGCGGGAGACGGTTGAGGAATCGCACGATGCGCACCGCACCGCAACCGTCCACAACATCCACGTCGATCATCCGGCGCACACGTACCTAGTCGGTACCGCGCGATGGGTCGTGCATAACTTCAAGGCGGTCGGGGCGGAAGGGGCAATCGTCAACCGGGCCACGATGGCGCTGATTGGCGAAAAGGGGCCGGAGGCACTCGTGCCGCTGAACCAGACGGCGGGCAATGGTCCGCTTTCGGGACTCGGTGGCGTCACGATCAACGGGTTGACGATCAACGTGTCGGGGTTTGCTGATCCCGCAGCCGCAGGCGCATCGGCAGCCGATGCGTTCCGCCGGCAACTCGGACTGCAACGGCGCTTGCCGTTCGGGACCGCCTGATGTTATCGGCGAGCCTGACCATCAACGCCGTCGAATACATCGCCTACACGCGGATTGGCACCATCAATCCGCACGCATCGCTGCGGGACCGGGCGGGAACGCTGTCGGGACTGGAACTGGTGATTCCGTACACGGGTGCGACGCCGGCGGTGGCGATCCCGAGGGCTGGGCAGGAAGTCATCCTGACGGTCGATGGGACGCGCGAGTTCGCTGGCGTGGTGCAGCGAGTTTCGGAGGCGGTCTACGGCTCAACGTCGTACACGTACGCGGTCGATTGCGCGGATTACGTGCGGTGGTTCGACCGTCACTTGGTGCAGGGCGTCAAGTACCCGCCCGGCGACGCCGAGGGACTGACCGATACCGCCGGCGCAATCATCCGTGCCATGATCTCGGATTACGCGAACCAGGGTGCAATCACGTGGGATGTCTCGCTCGTGGAGGACGGCCCCGAAATCCCGCAACAGACCTTTGACTTTGATCCGCCATCCTCGGCAATCGACCGCATTGCCAAGATCATCAACTATCGGTGGGAAATCAATGTCCAGCGCCAGATCGTCTTCACACCCGTGTCAGGCGCTGCGTCCGTGGCACCAATCGCAACCGTGGATTGGGAGACGCAAACGGCGATCTCGGATCTGCAAATCGCCGAGGTGGCCGATCAGATCGCAAATGTCGCCTACATCAAGGACACGAAATCCGTCGCCATCGACGACAACGGCGACCCACTGAGTTACACGGAGGAAGTCGGCGAGGCGGACGGTTTCCAAACCTTCTGGGCGCTCGGGTATGAACCGGCAAACTACGACGGTACCACCGTGACGGTGACGCCAACCGTTGGCGCGCCGGTGACGTACACGGTTGCCAATGGCGGACTGCTGAAGGAAAACATCGACGGCAAACCAGGCGACGGATCAACCGTGGACAAGGCGTTCCTGTGCCTTCCCAACTGGGGCGTGCGCTTGCCGGCCGTTCCCGCTGCGGGATCGCGGATCAAGGTCGACTATCCGTACCTCGATATCAGTCCAAAGGTGACGAGCGTGCGTGACGCTGCCTCGATCACGGAAGTGCGCACGCGTGAGGGCGCGACGAACTCGGACGGCATCTACGAGGAAGTGTACGGCGCGTCTGACCTGATCAACGTCAGCCAGGATGCGATCCGCGCACGGGCGCAACTCTACCTGAGTCAGCGCGGACACAAGTTCACGGGCACGATGACGGTTTTCGGTACCGGATGGAAGCCGGGGCAGTACTTCCGCTTCACGTCGACGAAACGGTTCGGCGGACTGTTTTCCGGAGGGCAGACGTTCTACACTGTAGATGTCAGCAAAAGGTTCGCCACACCGGACCAGTGGGTAAACCAGATCACGATCTCCACCGACGTGTACGGGGAATTGTAAGGACATGCCAGAGGACATCAGCCGGGTTATTGCGCGGATCATCGACGGGCTGCGTCCGCCGGCGCAGGACACACGCGGTCGTCCGCTCCAGCAATTCGTGGCTGGTGACGAGGCGGTGTACCTCCGGAATGACACGGCTACCGTGGTCGTCGCCGCCGATACCACGCCGATTTATGATGTGACGAAATATGGACGCGGTATATACCAATAACATCGGCGTGCGTGGGTACGTCACCGTCCGCGTGGACGATGTCGTGGTTGCCGAGGGTCACAACCTCGTCGTGACCGCGGGGCTGAACCAGCTTGCCTCCGCGTTGATCGCATCGGATTCGTTCGGCGCGACGACGTGGTATATCGAGCTTGGCACGGGCACGACCGTGGTCAACGCCGGTGACGTGGCGCTGGTGACCGCGGATACCGCAACGTGGCGAGTTGCAACATCCGCGTCGGTCAGTTCGGCGACGGCCACAATCGAGACGTTTTACCCGACCTCGGTTGCCAACGGATCATGGACCGAGCTTGCGCTGTTCAGTGGCGCAAATGCCACGGCGGGATCAGGCACGATGTTTGCGAGATTACTCACCAGTTGGACCAAGACTTCCAGCCAGACCGCGACCGTGTCGTGGACGGTGACGCTTAGCACCACGTAGGAGAAACGATCATGGCATGGGCTACGATGCGGACAGTGGTCGGTGGCACCGACACGATCCTCGCTTCTGATCACAATACCGTCAAAGGCAATATTCTCGTGATATCGCCGGACGGCGTGGTGCACACGTTCGTGCAGCAATCGTCCAGTCCGAGCGCACCAGGAGCCGGACTGACGGCGGTGTACGCGAAGACAGATGGCGCGCTGTATTACCGTGCGGGCGCAGCGGGCGCGGAACAATCAATCGGCGGTGCTGGGTTCCAAAAGTCGTTTTTGTTGGGAGGCATGTAATGCCGGAAACCGTAAAAGCACTCGGGTTCGTCCGGCCGTCCGTCGTGACGGCGAGCCTGACGGGCACGATCTCGAACCTCACGGTAAACGTCACCGCGCTGACCGGGACGCTGGCAACCGGGCAGCAACTGTCCGCGACTGGCCTGGCACCGGGGTTGCAAATCATCGCGCTGGGAACCTCGACGGGTGGCACCGGGACCGCGTTTGCGACGTACCAGGATGCCGTCGTGATGACGGCGTCGATCGCGACAACCGTGCTTACCGTCAGCGCGGTTGCCTCCGGAACGCTTGCGGTCGGACAAACGGTGGACGGGACTGGCGTGACGGCCGGGACGTACATCACCGCGCTCGGGACCGGGACCGGAGGCACGGGCACGTACACGCTGTCCGCGTCGCAGACGGTGACCTCGACGACCCTGTACGCCGGTCAGTCGACGAACGCCGTGGTAACCGGTT
>Ga0209596_1003261_pt1 | contig 12872 bp, 15 predicted proteins | sample M_130807_MF_Meta_FD_187314 | JGI IMG/M metagenome (GOLD analysis project Ga0209596, IMG submission 187314) | Freshwater microbial communities from Lake Montjoie, Canada to study carbon cycling - M_130807_MF_MetaG (SPAdes) (version 2) | ecosystem: Environmental > Aquatic > Freshwater > Lake... | reverse complement strand
GTTACGAGCAACATCACTTGTCCCAAATGTTTGGACAAATGGAAGTTCATTAGAAAACACATTAGATGCTTATATTTCAAGTATTAATCCAACAACTGGTGACTATGCTGCATTGATAAATACTTGGTCATCTACTTTCCCTTATCCATCTGGTATTGATTGGAGTAAGTTTATCTATTCTTCAACTGGAAGTTTTTACATAGTGTTTCCTTTTGGTATTGCTTATACTGAAATACAAATCGGAAGAGGAAATAACGGAAATTGGATTACCGCTTATGCAGATGGTAGCAACATTAACATATCAACCGCTGACTCAACTGGAAGTGTTACAAACGGACTACTTGAATGGTGTCCTATACGAATAAAATTATATTATTAATTGCAAAAGTTGGTAATGTAGGTCAGCCATAAAATGACTTGCGAAAAAATTTTATACTTATAAAAAAATGGCTAATTGTATTAACTACGATTGTCAAGACATACTTGGTGATTACACACAAAATGACTGCGGTGAAGAATTACTCGCAGGTATTAGTGGAATCCTTTTACTTGAATGCGATAATCAGTTGACTGACCCATCCGATGCAGGAGAAATTGCAGCGGAGATTGCAGCAGGAAGAGCAACTCTTATTGATGGAGTAAAAGTAGGATTAGATTTGCCAAGTCCGGTAGAAGTTGAAAGCAATGTTGTTGGAGCAACACAAAAATTAGTGACTTATAATCGACAAGGAACTTTGATTGATGGAAATGTTAGTTCATTAAACACTACATTTTACAACAAAGTATTCGGAGGTCGTACATTCGGTGGAATCATTCTTTACATAAAAGGAACTGAAGAGTCTACTGGAGGTGCTAAAGTTGCTTGGGTTGATGCTGCGATAAACTTTACCGGAGGTCTTCCAATCAAGAACAACAATGATGAGAATATGACTTTTCAAGCAACATTTAAGTGGAGAAAAAAGGATATGCCTATGCTTTATTCTGCTCCATCTGGTGTGTTTGCATAATCAAACCTCACGAAAAAAGAGAAGGCATTCATTCAGTTGGATGCCTTTTTTTATTACATTTGGGGAATGGAAAAAGGAGTCGTTATCATTGCCATGCGAAAGCCACATTATGCGTGTGCTGCTTTCAATTTAGCACTATCAATCAAACATTATTCGCCTAACATCCATATCACTTTGGTGAGTGATGGAGTACACAACAAGGCATTCCAGATTAACGAATTTTCTCGATTTGATTTTATAAAAGAATTAAAGGAAACTTCGGTTGCTGAAGCAAAACTTAATGTTCATAAATATGTCGATTATAAGCAGACTCTTTACCTCGATGCTGATAGTCTATGCTTAAAAGACATTAATCCATTATTCGATAAATTAAGTGGTGAAAAGTTCAAGTCAAATCAAATAGACAACTACACTCAATGGACTTCGGAGGAGGCATTTAAAAAGTTTTTTAAATTAGACTTCGGAGTTACAATCAACTCATCGTTTATCTACTTTGAGAATGGTAAAGTCTTTGAACAAGCCAATAAATATTTTAAGAAAGGATTTGACAAGCAGGAACTCACAGAGAATTGGGGAGGTCACTTACCAGATGAAATGTTTTTTAATGCTGCCTTAACTAAACTTGACATCAATCCAAAGACTGACTTTGATGTCATGTATCTCGATGACAAGAAACGAGAGATATCATTTGGAAAGTTGGTGGAGGATTATTACTTTATAACTTATTACGGAAACAGACAAAATACTCGACTTGAATATCAAGAATATTATGACAAGTGTATGTTCCGAATGTGCGATAAGTTGGGGATAGAACACAAGTTCAAGTTAGGAGATATAATGGCTCATAAACTAATCACAGAAAAATGATTGCAATAACATCAATTAGTCCTACTCACATTCATGCAGATATCCAAAGCAAAGCAATTCAATCTTGGATGGACTTGGGTATGGAGGTAATATCGGTCAATTCTCCGAAAGAAATAGAACTACTGGAAACGCAGTATAAGAAAGTAAGATTCATTCCAACCGTTAGAACACTTGAGAAAACATACGGAAAACCTTATGTCCAAATATCTGCGATAATTGACATTTGCAAAACTTTGCACTCAAAACATTACTGCATTATAAATTCGGATATTGAATTACGAAGTGATATAGACACGATTAAACGCATAGAGGTAAAGATGTCCGACAATATTATTTTAGCAAACAGAATCAATCATAATGGGGATTATATTGGTGCAAAGTATTTACTTGGGATTGATGTGTTTTTTATTCATCAAAGATTCTTGGACTACTTTCCACAAAGTATGCATGGGTTGGGGATGACATTCGTTGATTATTTCATTCCGTATTCAGCAACAAAAAACGGAATTCAATGTATATTTATTGAACAAGACTTTGCTTATCACAAAGAACATGAGGCACAATACTCATCGGATAATTGGAAGAAGTCTGGAAGGTATTTTCTTTGGGAGAATAACCTTTATCAGTTCAATGATACAAGTCAAGTTGGGAACATGAGTACATTCGTTTATAACTATATTTATTCTGCGACAACAAAGGAGAAAATATGATTTCATTATTTATTAAGAGTTACGAGAAGGACTATAAGTGGTTGAAACATTGTCTGTATTCGATTAAAAAGTTTGTTACTGGTTACGATGAAGTGTTCTTGATTATTGAGGATAAGAATGATTTTGATATGCTGATGTGTTGGGAGTTGCCATCACGCATACGCATACGATTTGAAAGAAAAATTGGAGATGGTTACATTTTTCAACAATACATAAAAATGAATGCACATCGTTATATCGATGCTGAAAAAATTCTTTATCTTGACTCCGATTGTATCTTCACCAAAGCAACAGACCTTTCATTATTATCTGGTAAACCAGAGATGCTATACACTCCTTACGAGATGGTTGGTGATGCTATTTGTTGGAAAGAATGTACAGAGAAAGTCATGAAACAACCTATTGAATACGAGTTCATGCGAAGGAATGGACTTATCTACTATCGTTCAACATTAGTAAATTTTGAAAAGTTTATTGGTGATTTAAAGTCGATATTGAACGAGTCACGATTCAGCGAGTTCAATGCGTTGGGAGCATTCGCTTTCATCCATGAAAATAATAAATATAAGTGGATTGATACGACAAAAGATAAGTTTGGTGAAGCATTAGTTGAACAGATGTGGAGTTGGGGAAATATTGAAGACTATCAACACATAATTCAAAAGATTTATGACAATAACTAACGAAGGATATGCCATCATAAGTGATGACACGCATATTGGAAAGTGGGTTAAGCAGAATAAACGATTAGACTTTGACCAAAACACTTTACCTTACATACTTCCTTACATTAAAAAAGGAGATGTAATTATCGATGCAGGTGCAAACATCGGTGCGTATTCTTATGCCTTTTTAAACAAGACAGAACATGGTCTTGTTATTTCATTTGAGCCAAACCAAAATGCCTTTGAATGTCTTTCTTATAATCTTCAATTCTATAAAAATTCAGTAGTATTTAATTGTGCTTTAGGTGATAAAAGTGGAAAGGTATCAATCGTAAAAGATAAGAACGCTGGAGCAACTCATTGCGTATTTAATCCAGAAGGTGAAATAAATATGCGAACACTTGACTCTTACAATTTACAAAAGGTTGATTTTATTAAAATTGATGTCGAAGGATTTGAGTCTTTTGTTCTTACTGGATCTATCAAGACAATTCAAAAGTTTAAACCAAAAATGTTAATCGAAATAAATAAAGGAGCATTGGAAAGAAACGGAATGACAAGTGAAAATATTTTCTCTTTTCTTTACATGATGGGTTACTCATGTAAAAACATTTATCCTAATGAAGTAATGGGAGGAGAGCAATATGACATAATTTGCGAATATTTAACACAATAATTTTATAGGTTTTATTTAATTATATTTGTATGATGAAAATCGTGTATATCAAAGGTTGCGGAGGCAAGAAAGGTAAAGGAAGTTGTGGTGATTGGGCAGGAGCAACACAAGGACAAACAACAATTAAAATTGCTGCTTAATGACAACTGAAGAAATCCTTTTGAATGCGACCAAGATAATCCAATCTGTCAGCAAAAAAGCAAACGGAAAAGATGTAAAAGGTGTTCATGACCTCTATGAAGAATCAGTCGAAATGGCTGAATCTATTAGCGTTCACGCAGAGAAAGGAGAGTTTCCAGAGAAGTTGTTTAAGTTCCGTAGTCCAAATCAAACTGCGGAGGAGAGTAGGTATATCAAAGAAAACTACAAGCAATATACATTGCCAGAGTTCATGGATTACATCAACACTATCACTCGACCTTTCGGTGATGGCAATTGGGCAATTAATTACGCACAAGATGAGCAAGTTTATGTTGATGCAGAACAATCATTTCAAGAATATGTTGAGTATGAGTTGCCGATTTATGGCTCATTAGAGCAATTTATAAAAGCAATACTTCCAACATTAAAAACAATCGATGCTAACGGATTTATTGGAATAAGACCAAAAGACATCGAGTACACTTTGGATGAGAATGGAGTTTCTGTTGTTGATTCTCAATCATTATACGAGCCGACGATTTTCTTTTTTGAAAGCGAGAATGTAATCGATTACGAACACGATGAATGGTATTTGTTTTTGAGTGAGGAGGAGTCAATGGTTAAGACCTCTGGTGGTATGAAGGAGGAAGGAAATATCTTTGAACTATACACAAGAAACGAAATATTTGTTTTTAGACAATATGGAGTTAAATCGGACAACACTTACACAACTGAATTATTCTTTTCGCACAACTATGGAAGATGTCCAGTTCAACAAATGCGAGGTGTTCCGAAGTTAGATGACAATGAGATTCTTTGGCAATCTCCATTTTTATTCGGAGTTGACTTGCTTGACTTGGTTGCGGTAAATTCAAATTGGTTGCAATTCTCCATCAACAAGTGTGTGTTTCCAATGACCATTATGTATGGAAGTCCTTGCGAGTTCAAGGATGAACATGGAGCAATGTGTGAGAATGGTTATATTCATGGGTTGACAGATGCAGGTCGTTATGACAGAACTTGTCCATCATGTAGTGGAAGTGGTTTGAAAGGAAGATTGAGTCCACTTGGAACACTTTTAATCAAACCAACTACAACATTTAGCGAAGGTGAAACAATGAGTTCTCTACCTCCGCTATCTTATGTTAGTCCAGATGTTACAACACTTGATTTTATAGAGAAAAAAATTGATAAGGATACGATTAAAGCAAGACAAATTTTAAAATTAAGAAACCGCAATTCAATCGTTTCTGGGCAGCCAATTACTGCGACTGAAGTATTCGATGATGCAAAGGGAATGACTGCGTTTATCAAGCCGATTATCGACCAAATATTTTATTTATACGACTTTTGTTTGGAGCATATCGGATGGCAGAGGTATGGTGAGAATTTTCAAATGCCAGAGTTAATATATCCAAAGTCTTATGATTTTAAATCAAGTGAGGATTATCTTAATGACCTTAACAATGCGATGCAAGGAAATATGCCTCCTGCATTTATACAGACATTATTATTTCAGTACCTTTCATCTTACTACGGAGATAACCAAAAGACAACTCAAATATTTAAATTGGCAATGAATGCTGATAGGTTATTTGGTATGTCGCAAGATGAAATCAACATGAAAATGGCAAAGCAAACCATTGCAAAGTGGGAAGATATACTTCATTCTTCTGTGCTGAATTTCATCAACGAATTGGTTGCAATGGATGAGAATTTCTTGTCACTTCCTTTAGATGAACAAGTGACAATGCTAACTGATAAAGCAAAATCAAAAGAAGAAGAAATTTTAGCCGACCAAACCGCTAAATTATTATAATGAGTTTCGAGTCTTTACTCAAAGAAAAATCAAAGCGGTTGGAAGACATTCCACTTTCTTTGCAAACTACTCTTGAAAAAGAACAAAGTCGTGTTCTTAAAGAAGTCTTGAAAGATTTATCAAGTCTTGATACTAAAGATGGAGTAATCTCAATTAACAATGCTAACCTCAAAAAAGTAACCGAGATAAGTGATAAACTTAAAGGCATTTTACTATCGGAGGATTACTTAAAAGCGGTTAAAAATTTCTCATCCGAATTCTCTGCTCAAGCGACTCTCAATAATAAAATTATCAAAGCAGGATTTGGAGAGATAGACAATCCAATTGCATCCAAAGCATACCTTGATTTAGCAAAAAAATCCGCAGTTCAGTCATTAGTTGGAAGTGCGGTTGATGAACAATTTTCTAAACCTATAACATCCATTCTTGAAAGTGCGGTTGTGAACGGAGCATCATTTGGAGAAACAATTGATGCGTTAACAACTGCGATAAAAGGAAACGGAAAAACAGATTCTAAATTCTTAAACTATGCAAGACAAATCACCAACGATTCTTTTGCGGTTGCTGATAGGTCATTCACTTCGATAATTAGTGATGCATTAGATGCTGAATGGTTTTATTATTCTGGAACTGAAATAGACACAACCAGATGCTTTTGTGAAAATAGAGTTGGCAAATATTTTTACTATAAAGAAATTGAGTCTTGGGGTGATGGAAAGAATTTAGGTGATTGCAATACTGGCGGTGGCTCATGGGCAGGACAAATGAAAGGAACTAATTCAGCAACTATTTATTCTTATCTTGGAGGTTATAATTGTATGCACTCTTTAATGCCAGTTAGTGAAGCAATCGTTTCGGACTCGGATATTCAACGAGCAAAAGATTTGGGATTCATACAATAAAAACATTATCTTTGAGGAATGTTAAATGAACTATTATTAACATTCTTTTCAACTCATTACAACTCAAAAGAAGATATGCTAACGGCTTACTCTGTCTGCAATAAGAAGTGGATGAGGTATGCACGAAAAAATAAATTAAAGGAAAAAGATTTTGAACATCAAACAACTCAAGTATTAACAAAAATTAAAGAAAACAATGGCACAAGTAACAAATGAATTTGGTGAAGTAAAATGCATCGATGACAAAGGCAACATTAAATGGTTATCAAAGTTCGTAGTGGAGCAATCAAGTGTATTGAAAGATTATAACATAGTAATTTTTGATGCACCAGAGCCACTTCCTGCAATTGAAATAACCGAAAAAACAATCGATGACTACACTAAAAATGAGTTAATTGAATTGCTAAAAGGCAAAGCAGAATTCAAAGTAACAGACAACAAAGAAACATTATTCAACCTATTAACTAATATAAAATAATTATGCCAATCGAAACAAAAGACATCATTGAATACTTGGGATTTAATCCAGAGAATGTAAAAGAATTAGAAGATTTGAAATCTAATTTTGAAAAAGAATTCATTCGTGCAAGTGCGATAACTGAAGACTTTGAGCCAGTTAAAAAAATAGTTGGTAAAATTTATGGAAGTATTGAAACCGACTTGACAAAAGTTGCCAAGTCACATGAAATCAACCTTGATGAAATCAGCGACTGGAAAGATTCCAAGATTAAAGACAAGTTGAAAATTGTAACATCTAAACTTTCTGAAAAACAACAAAGCATGATTGATGAGTTGCAGAAAAAGGCAAGTCAAAACAATGATGAGAAAGTAAATGAGTTGAGCAAGATGCTTGAAAAAAAAGACAAAAAATTAAACGATACAGAGAGTCTTTTGAAATCAATCAGCAAAGAGTACGATGAGTTTAAAAATAACTCCTCAAATCAATTAAAAAGCATCAAGTTGGACACGATGAAATCTAACTTATTCACTCAAATAAAATTCAAGGATGGAATTAATGAGATAGAGCAGGAAGGTTACAACTCTATTATTGGAAAAAAGTTTCGATTTGATTTGGATGAGAATGGCAAAATGATTGTTACTGATTCCGATGGTAAGTTGATTCCAAACTCAAAAGTAACTGGTACATTTAAGACTCCAGATGAAGTGTTGACAGAGGAAGCGGTGAAGTTAGGTCTTTACAAATTGAACAACGATGGAGGGAAACAAAAACCAACTCCGACCAAGACTGCGACTCCGATGGGTGAAGTAAAACAACTCCGACAAGTAGCACAGAGAATGATTATCTAAACCACTATATCTGCACGAAGTCCCCAAATATTTAACATTAAGTATTTGGGGATTTTTATTTTGTAATTTTGTTATGCAATTAATAAGTTAAAGGTGACATTTTCCAGTCATTAAAAGGAAAGTAGGTACTTCGCCTTGAATGAAGTAAATAAAAATCTAACTTTTAATAATAAAAAAAATGTCATATTTAAGTTCAAGTTATGTTCAATGCGAAACTATCCAATCAATGTTGGATGAGAATTTCGTGACTTGTCCAACTCCACAAGAATCAATGCCTGCATTAGAATACATTCTTGCATCACAAGCAGCGAATGGTATTTCTCAAAAGGTATCCGATGGAACTGGCAAGGTTAAAAATGTTAAATTGGTTTACGACCAAAGATTGTTGGAGTCTGCCGTTACAAGTGGAAGTGGTGCAAGAAGTTGCACAACCACAAACCAGACTTACGATAACTACGCAAACTACACAATCGACCCAACTATCTGGTTGAGTGCTGCTGAAAGATTCAGTACCGCAGACCTTGCAACCGTTTGTACCGTTGATGTTCAACAAATGATTTCTAAAAAGATAATGAAAGTTATCGATGTTTTGGAAAGAAAAGTTGCGACAAAAACTGCAACTGAATTGGTTGCATTGTATGGTAAATACGGAAGCAATGTTTCTGGTGTTACTAACGATGAATTGGTTGTTTCAACTTTTATCGGAAGTGCTGCAAACAAAAACCTTGATTATACTGCGATGAGTGATATATCAATGGCTGCTTTGCAAACTGGATACTGCGCTCCTCAAATCATCGTTGGTGGCTCTACTCTTTACAAATTTGGTCAAAATGTTGAAGTAGGTTGCTGCTCAACAACTGGAGTAAATATGTTGGATGCTGCTAATAAATTTGGCAAAGCATTTTTGTACGACAAGAGAGTTACAACTGCACTTGGTAGCGAGAATAAATCTATCATGTTCCAGTCTGGTGCATTGGCTTTGTTGACTTACAACGAGGCAACACAAATTCCAAATTTGGGTGCTAACTATGCAAAGATGGTTATGTTCTCTCCAAGAACTGGTCTTCCTATTGATATAATCATGAAGGATGACTGCGGAGTAATCAATGTTGTTGGTTATGTGAACACTAAATTGGTTGGTCTTCCAACTGATATGTTTGCCGTAGGTGATGAGTACAGAGGAGTAACTTTTGTAAACAAGATTTTGGTTACAAACTCTTAATTTTTCAAATTAAATTTGAGAGGGGATGGATGAAAGATTTCATCCCCTTTTTTTTAAACTAAAAAATAATTATGGCTTGTTTAGATAATCTCATCGGAATAAAAAGTTGCACGACTTCAACTGGCTCAAGTCCTTATTTTATTGAGGATATTGGAATCACTTCAGTCGAGGCAGACCAGTACATCAACCAAGCATACGCAAGTGGGATTGATTTGATTGAAGACAAAATATCTTTTGCCACTAATCAAGTTAGAGACCTTATTGCAAATCATTTTTCAACTTCGATAATCACAAAAAGTTTAGTCGATTCTCAATTGCTTGGGCAATATCAAGACTCACTCAATTGGAAATTAGGCGAAGCGGATACATTGGGAGGCATTTCTCTCACACTTAACAACGAACTTTCTTACTTTAAAGTATTCGTAAATTCAGTTAGTTTACAAATTGATGTCACACAAACAATCGATGTTTTTGTTTACGATTTAAACTCTGGACTTTTACTGGATACAATACAAGTAGACTGCATTGCTAATAAAGTTTGCACTACTTATATCAATAAGACTTATACCTCATCAAAGAGAAAATTAGACATCATTTTTGTCTATGAAACTTATGATATTAACTCTAATTATACGAATCTAAACTACTCCGATTGTAATTCCTGCAATGGGTATCGTTACTCTAATTACTACATCAATTCAAGTCCTATTTATTTAAATAGTAATGCTTTAAAGATTCGTTCTTCACTTTCTACAACATCACATACTTACGGAATGTCAATCAATTATTCTGTTCAATGTGCAATGGACAATTGGTTGTGTGAGATAGCGAATTTAATGGCACTTCCAATTCTTTATAAGACTGGAATGGAGATAATGGAGTATGCAGTTTACTATTCAAATAGACAGACCTCAACTATTAACATAGATGCGGAAAGAAATAGAGAAAGATTATCTTTATACTCAACCAGATTCAACGAGGCATTACAAGCAACGATTCAAAAAATAAGTTTGCCGAAATATGACCAATGTTTTGTCTGTAACGAGTCAATTAAATTAGCAATAGTGTTGCCATGACAAGTCTTGAATTCCAGATGCGATTAGAAAAGAACATCAATGAGATTTTAAAGACTGACCGACCTTTAAATTTAGCGGTCAAAAGTGTTATGGCATTGCAGTCTAAAAGAATTTTTATCGATGGAAAGAATGCAGATGGTGGCTTGATAGGCGAATACGGAAAGAATCCAATTTATGTTTCCGAAAAATATAGACTGAAAACAAACTTACCATCGTTTGACTTAAAAGGTAAGAATGGAGACACGAAATTTGAAAATGGTGAGCCACATAAAAGCGGTTATTTTGAATCTTACTACGATTTTAAAAAGGCAATAGGCAGAAACAAAAATCTTTCATCAGTTGACTTATTTTTAACTGGTGAACTACATAGACATTGGGCGAATAACGATAACTTTTCAAAGCCAGAAGCAAGAAAAGTAAATCAGCATTACTATTATGTAGCAATTTCTAACACAGATGCAAAAAAAGTAGAGAAGTATGGTAATGTTTTCGGTTTAACAAAGGAAGAAAAAGAAGCATTTAACAAAGTAGTTGTAAAAGAATTGGTAAGAATATTAAAATGACACAAGAAATTATTTCTTTTCTGAATTTAAGAATCACGCAACTTGGATATTTCAATGATGTCTTTGGTTTAGCCACAAGAATCGAAAGAGAAGGCAAAATCTATCCTGCTATTTACAATAATAACAACGAATACACGCAAATAAATTTAGATTCTAAAGGATCATTGACCTACTGGAGAAGGAATGGAGATAATTCTTATACTGAACAAGAGAACACTTCCACAATTGGCAACGAATATCTTACAACTATACCTCTGCGATTGGTTGGATTCTTGAAAAAAGAGTCAGTTAATGACAGTTATTTTAGCGAAAAAATAGTCAATACATTAATCGGAATTTTAACTACCAATTCAGTTACTTTAAAACAAGCAATCAAGGCAAAAAGAATTAGTATTGCGGTAAAAAAATACGAGGTTGATGGCAGAATATTAGCGACTGAAGAATATGACAAGATTGACTTCGAGCCAAGATACGATTGGGCATATTTTGCCATAGAATTTGAAGTAAAAGTTGTTACAAGTACAAAATGTTTCGATACTTTTTGCGATGTTCCTGCACCAGATTTCAATTGCGGAGTTGTTAAGATTTACGATACAAACGGAACATTAATTGATACGATAGATTGCGGAGATTCTTACATTATAAGTACAAGTGGAGATGCGATTGTTCAAAATACCGATAATACATTTAGCCATACTATTCCTTGTGGCACTACTTACTCGCTTTCGGATACAACTTACGAGGTGTATGTGAATGGAGTTTTAAATCAAACAACGACCATCCCATCGATGGTTAATTACACAATAAATATTACTGCATAATGCCAACAAACACAATAAATTTAGACCTCACCGCAGTTGACCTTCAGTATGTCACAGACAACGGAAATAGTACAACTAATAACATTGAATTAGGTGCAAACGCAGGGATTATTTTAGACAATAGTTCTCGGTTGCAAGAAGGTACAATCGATGCTGGAACTGGAGGAAATAAAGGTATTGCACAAATATGTGGTTTGGGTTACGAGTTAAAGTGGGAGGCAGGGAGTTTGTATGTAATGAATGGAAATGGCAATGCTATTCGTGAAGTGCGATATACTTTCAATGTAACTCCAACTAATTTAGATGACATTTCAAAAGGATTTCAAGTTGGAAGTCTATGGGTTTTGGACAATGGTGATGTTTACGAATGTACTGATAATACAGATGACAATGCAGTTTGGGTATTAAAGGTAAATGCAGTTCCAAGTCTTCAAGATGTAACAAATGTTGGAAGTACATCAACCAATTCAATAAGTGTAGTAAATGCAGGAGTATATTCAAGTTCACTTAATCAAGACTATGTTATTTCGCAAGATTTAGCAGCGAATAAATATTCTGTATTAAATTACGATGGAAGTATTATTCTTGGAAATGGAGTAAGTGATTCTCTTTTAAAAAATACAAATGTAACAACTGGAAATACGGTTACTCTTGAGTTTCCAGATAAAGCAAGTGGTAGTTATACTATTGCAACAACTAATGATATCAATAGTGGAACGGTTACAAGTATAGCCACAAGTGGACTGATTAGTGGGGGTACAATTACAACAAGTGGTACAATAACCACATCAATAGCTACTAATAAGTTGGTCGGTAGGTATTCTGCATCAACTGGAGTAATGCAAGAAATTACCATTGGAAGTGGTTTAACATTGACCGGTGCAGGTACATTAAATAATACTGCTACACCTACACCTTTGGGTTATTATGGTGCATTCCAAGATAATACCATCCAAACTGCTGCTGCTATCAATACTCCTTACGCAATGAAGTTTGGCACAACAGATTTGAGTAATGCAGTAACAATGGTAAGTGATGGAAGTAATTTAACAAGAATTACAATTGCTAATACTGGCATTTACAACATACAATTTT
>Ga0209596_1003258_pt1 | contig 12880 bp, 10 predicted proteins | sample M_130807_MF_Meta_FD_187314 | JGI IMG/M metagenome (GOLD analysis project Ga0209596, IMG submission 187314) | Freshwater microbial communities from Lake Montjoie, Canada to study carbon cycling - M_130807_MF_MetaG (SPAdes) (version 2) | ecosystem: Environmental > Aquatic > Freshwater > Lake... | reverse complement strand
AAACAAGAGCACAACTGTCATCTACGTGCTTCTGTTCACATCGCTCATCTTGATCGCATTCACGTACCAAATATTTATTGGCAACTTTCTCATTGCTGATTTTATAATTCCAGAATCAATAAATAATCTGCTTTCAGTGGTTCGAACTTCCGGACGAATGCTGTGGCCAATCACGTATCTATTGATTGGGTCTCTTATTGTCTTGACTAGTCGAAACTTGCGACGGATATACGCATCTGGATTGATTGCACTTGTGCTGTGCGTTCAGATCTATGAATCTGTTGAGGCGGTTGGTGTAACGAAGAGTTTGTTCAGCAGATCTGGTCCAACAGAAATTCTTGTATCCCCATTATGGGAAACATTGGGTAAAAAGTACCAAAACATCGCCATAGTTTTGCCTAACGATGGCCCAATGTTGTATCCAACAAACCCAGATTTTGCGGCGCCAGAAGGCTCATTCTTATGGCGCGAGATTGGCGAATTCGCGGTCAAGTATCGCATGAAATTGAACTCCTTTTACTTCTCTCGTGAACCTGCAATGCAAAATAAATCTGAGGCAAAAGTTTTGTCAGCGACTATAAATTCTGGGAGTTACAGGTCAGACACTCTATACATTTTCATCGATGCACAAATGTGGGAAATTGCGAAGCAGGATTTCGGCGCATCTTCAAGGCTCAGAATTCTTGATTCAATTCCAATTGTTTCGCCGGCAGGATTCTGACTATATGAGGCATTCTGTTATTCAGAAATTGCTTCATCCCAAATGGTTCTTAATGATTTATCCAGTTTGGTTCATGTATCCCTGCCTTATTCCTGGATTTAATTCAATTCCAAAAGTTCAAGAAGAGTAAAATCTCAAGGTCACCGTTTTCCAAGCTCAAATGTTGAAAAATATGGCTCTACCTTGGTCTTCGAATCAACTGTTGAACGTACCTGCCGGTAAAAGATTTCGTAATGTATTTGCCGTTTCGTAAGAATTTCAGTGCAATCTGAAAGAAAGATCCCGAAGGCATTAATAATGGCTAAATCGCTAGATTCAGACACGCTCTATGTGTTCACAGATTCCGCATTGCGGAATTTCTCAAAGACTTACCGCAATAAAAACGATCTCTGGGGAATTCTCAATAATGTGATGCTATTATCACTATACCTTTTGCCATGCGGCAAATATGATCTGGTTGGAATTGAAATCAGACAAAATAAGTGATTAAGTGATTAAGTGTTATTGTTATGCTGTGAACTTTAGAAGACTAGTAATAGTTTCACTCGTTATTGGTCTAGGTATGCAGCCGATATTGAATTCATCATTGTTTAAAATTTTTGAAGTTGGAATTATATCGGAGGGCGGCTTTACAGATGTCCTTCGGATTGGGAATGAAGAAGTAGTTTGGTCTATGGATCCGACAGTGAAAATTCGACTAATTGATTCCATACCAGGGTCGTCATCGTTGGTGACGCTAACCCTAAAAGCTCCATATGGGTCATTCGCGGAACCCACAGTTGTATATATTTCTAACGGGATCCAGACTCGTAAAGTCCTCGCAGACACTTCAGCAACATTGACCATGCGTGTAAAGAAATATGAATATCTGGAATTCAGCGTTGATAAATGTGTAATTCCGACTCTGGTTGACTCAGATTCGCTTGATGGGAGACCTTTGTGTCTGGGTTTTACAAATCTAGAAGTTAAAAAAACGAAACTTAGAGATAAAATTTCTCTCATTCTTAATTCTTAAAATTCACTTTTATACTGAAATATTAATAAAATTAGGAATCAGATGACTGAAACATTCCGCTTATGAAAAACAAATTATTGTGGAGGATCGTAGCAAATAAGAATATACAAATTGCCCTAAGTTTGATTGTGATAATCGTTTTTTCCATCATGTTTGTGATCACAAAAACCAAGTTTGAAATCGGGTCTACCGATGATCCTACCTTTCAGAATGGATCATATCTTGTAAAACTTTTTTTTTCGAAACCAACATTTGGTCAACGGGGATCACTCACTGAAGGCTATAAAAGTTTGGTTTATCCATTTGGTTTCATTTCTCTCTTAGTTGAGATATTGGGTGGCGGTGCCATAACTCATTATCGGATCCAGTTGCTAGCACATTTATTATTGATGATAATTCCGGTGTTTTATGTTTGCAAAAGATTTGGGTCCCTATTCATTGCGACTCTCGTATCTCTCGCAGTAATGGGGACGAACGCATTCTATGAACAGTTGAGTTATTCAATAGGTGCAAGTCAGGTTGTGTTGGTTGCATTTGCGATCTGGGCAGTTTTAGCTCCTAGCGATACCTGTCAATCTAAATTTAATGTTGTTGCCTTTGTGGCCTTAAGTACAAGCGTGAGCCTGTGGAGCAACTTACCGCAACTGCTCTCAACATGGTTTACTCTTGCTTTAATTTTCTCTATTTGGATAGCTTGTACTTCAATTAATCGAAGACTTCTTATCAAACGATTGAGTGTGGTAGTTCTTATTGCTTTGGTTCTATACGCACCTTTCATTATTTGGATGTACTCTGAAAGAGATTTTTTCCTCGCAGCAAAGCAGTCATTCTCATCTTCCAGATTTAGTAATTTGGGTCCATCTTTCGTGATGCAAGGATTTGGGAAATGGTTTATAGCTGATCCAGCTTGGAAAATACCATGGGCTATGGATTCTTTAGTGTGGTATAGACAACTCATAAGATTTGTTTTTTTGTTAATGATTGCTGGACCCTTAGTAGTAATAAACTTTAAGTTTTTGACTGATGCAAATTTTCGCCGATCACAGACAACTAGTCTTAGATCATTCCGCTTATTTTTTATAGGAATCATGACGTTAGTATCAAGTTGTGTGTTCTATTTTGAGAACAGTTACTCGCTAAAGCTAAAAATTGTTGTGGTGCTGCTGTTTAGTGTTTTCCTAGTCCTAGATGGGACTTTACATTGGAGTAGGAATTTGATTCGGCGTATCGCATCGTCAAGGAGTTCTAGTGTTCTCCCAGTTAAACCAAGCAAATTTAATAATTATTCAATTTCAAGTTTCTTAAATCTCTGTGTGTGCATGAGTTTTCTATCATTGCTTTCGATGATGGGTAGGTGGAATTGGTACTGGATTATGAGAGATCATATTGCTATTCTTTTAATGTTTCGCGAGCCTTGGACCAAGTTTGCAATACCGCAAATAATTGTGATGTATGTACTGTTGGCCGCAGTTTTAAGTTCTATTTTTCAGAGATTTTCAAATCAGTTGAGTAAGAGCATATTTTCACTTACTATTTTAGTTATTTTTAGTATTTTGCTTAAGCCGTTTTTCGTCACTGGTACACCTCAACAATTGGTTGATGGTAAATGGGTGGATTATCATGATATGACTCTCGCAGACTGGAATTCATTTGAAGCCGAACTGAATAAAGTGGATGGTCTTTTTTCATCTGAATATTTCTGTATTTACAACCAAGGTCGTCATTTGGGGTTCCAAACAATGGCACATAATCGTTTTATGGAGCGGTCTGAAATTTTGAATGTATCTAGTGAGCTGGATACAAATTCATTTTTGTGTAAGATTGACTCCAACAGTACGTTATTGTTGATTTCAAATAATTCGTTTAGTGGGTCTTCTGAGTTGGATTCATTCATTGGTTGCTCACAGTTTAGAGAAAAATGGATTTTGGTTGTTAATACTCAATGTTTATTGAGTCAATAGTTTCGTGTTCGCGATGGAAGTTGGTCTGTCATCTCGTCTAAACCGCGGCAGGGGTTGAATAATTTGAAGTTAGTTTCTGCTCTGCGCTTGCGTCAAGTACGCACCTGTTGGGCTGTGTTTATCTATCCCAGTTTATTCATGTATCAAGTTTTGCTTCCTGGCTCAGTGAGCACTTTGCAATATTCCAGAAAGTTGGACACCAGCGGAACTATAGGCACAGCGTTGATATTGTCCAGAATGCGATTCCCCTGGTCCCGAAACTTCATGCAAAATTGGCCACAAGGTGAGCCATTTTGGAATATTTGGTCATTTTCGCAATCGATTCAATGGCTTGTCCTTTGGATTGCGACTCGCGTCATGAGTCCAATTTTGGCTGTCAATTGGTACATTTGGCTGGGTTGGTGCGGTACTGGTTTAATTGTATTTTTAATCGCTCGGCATTTTGGGTCAAGTGAATTTGGCGCCGTATGTGCGGCATTATTCGCTCAGATGTTGCCATGGTATCGCGAGCAGGTCATGACACATATCTCCTATGTCTGGCTTTGTGTACCCTTGGGAATAGTTCTACTAACACTTCGTGCATTGGTGAAGATTAATTTCAATTCTGTAACGAAAATTGCTGTAGGTTTATCGTTAGTTTCATTGTTTGATCTTTATTTTTTCTATTTTTCGATATTTATATTGATCATATTGATGTTGAGCGATATTCCAAGTGTGCTTGGCTGGTTCTCGATTTTGCATATTAGAATGAGAACGTTTTTTTTGGGATTTCTTGCGCTACTAATTGCTATTTCTGCTATTGCCTTTAGGTATTTGAGCAGCATAGTTAATAATCCTGGCAGCGCTAAAAGTAAATTAATTGTGAGTGATGCAAGCTTCGTAGATCAATTCGGGGGCACCCTGCTACGGTATGTGCGACCTTCAAGTGATCATTTGCTTTTTCCATCGACTGTTGTTCATGGTTTGGCAGCGGTGGAGGATGTGGTTGCATATGCTGGACTTTCAATTATTGTCTTAGCGGTTATTGCGATTAAAACTAATAGGTCACTGAGGAAACGAGGATTTCATCGCTCTAGGAATTTATTGATTCCGCTAATTCTCTTCTTCGGTGCGCTCGGCCTACCCACTAAAATAACTGTTTTGGGTTGGACTTTTCCCACGATCGTGAATTTGGTTCGCTTCGTTACTCCAGGTATTCGTGTCTATTCTCGAGGTGGATTAATAGCAGAACTTCTTATGTGCGTGCTTGCCGGATTAACTATCTCAGATTTTAATAGATCTAGGATGAAAACGCTCACAAAAATATTTGTTTCTTTCTCTATAGTTTCAATATGTGTGATAGATCTAAATCCATTTGGTAGACGATTTGTTAATTCTGACTATGCAAGTTATGAATCCATCAGAGATTACTTGAGCGAGTTTGACACGCCAGTGGTTCTTCCACTTGATTCTGATTTAGATCCCAGCAAGTTTCCTTTCTACTATTTTGCAGCACCTACGGTTGTTTCTTCAAACACGCATTTGTTAGAAGAGGAAATTAGTCTTCATGAAACTCTTGGGGATGAAGATTTTGCCGCTTATCTTGGTCATTTGGGGGTGACTCATATCGTGGTTGCAACTCGAAGTGAATCAGATTATCGATTTAGAAGAAAATGGGGAGAATTGGCATCTGTCAACCTGCCACTTAGTGAACCATGGTTCAGGGAAGTAGCTAGGAGCGACCCTGATGAGGGTGCGGTCTTAATTGAAGTTAGTAATGCGAAAAGGGATTATTGTCGCTTGTGCTATAAATATGTTTTAACTTGGCAGGGTGTTCGTACACTATTTTCAAGGCCTGGCTATGTTAGTGATCTGTACTACGAAGATGGTCCCGAAATCAGCTGGGTTCTTCCAAATGAAACACCGAGAGTCACTTTAAGGAGTGATGCACCCTCCGGTACTAAATTTCAAATAACGTTTGAATTAGTCCCTGCCTATGGCGGTCAGGCTCAACCGCAAATAGTTCGTGTTAATTCATACGAATCACGTCAAATTGTGAGACTTGCTCCTGGTCAGAAAAGTTCTATATCAGTAGTGGTTGAGGCAGGGCAGGAAGTTTCGTTGCAACGGTTCCTACCTTGTACCGTGCCTGCCTTTCATGAGCCGGGTAATACCGATATGCGCGGTATCTGTTACGCAGTAGCATCGGTGCATGTAAAGCAGGTGGTACGTTGAGCGAAAATCAATTATTGTTAGAAGTAATCTTGCCTGCCTACAACAAAAGTGAGACAATTGTTGCAACGGTTATTCGATTACGACATTTTCTGAATGAATTAGACATTGACTTTCAGATACATGTAGTTGTAGATGGTCCAGATGAGCGTACAGAAAAGGCACTGATACCATTTGTGGATTATCGGACGCGAATTTCGATATTACCAAAAAACTTGGGTAAAGGATCGGCATTACGCTTTGGCGTTAAGCAATCTAATTCAAAGTACATCGCGTTTCTTGACGCAGATCTTGATATTTATCCCAATTCAATTGGCATTGGGCTGACCTGTTTGGTGCAATCAGGAGAAGAGAACCTTGTATGTGCGTATGGATCCAAACTCCATACTGATTCAAGAGTTGAATATCCATGGTTCAGAAGGTTGTCATCTAGTGCCTACCGATTTTTGGTACGCGTACTTTTTGGAATTGAGGTGAAAGATTCTCAAACAGGTTTGAAAGTATTTGACGGCAAAGCAATCCAAGATGTAATCGATCAGTCAGTTGAGCAGAGGTTCCTTTTTGATCTCGAGATTTTTTTGTTATTGGCAAAAAAAGGTTATCGGTTTATTGAAATTCCAGTGACTCTGGATTATCAGTTCGCGTCCACAATTGGGGTGAGCACAATTTCTCTAATGATTAAGGAAACCTTCAAACTTGCATGGCGGATGAGGAAGGAGAAGTATCAGATTCGAAAGCGAAACGAACTACAATAGGTTTTGTGGCAAAAATTGCGGTTTTGGGTGCAGGCTATGTGGGTATTACTTCTGCGGCCTGTTTTGTCTCACTGGGACACGAGGTAATTGTTTCTGATATCAATGAGATACGGATTTCTGCACTGGAAGGTGGAAATTGTCCGATTGTTGAGGAAGGTCTTCCCCAGCTACTCACTGAAGGCATTGCTGGTGGGATGTTGCAATTTACGACCAATAATGATCGTGCTGTTTCTAAATCAGATTTTGTGTTCGTCTGTTTGCCAACGCCACAAGGCGAGAACGGAGTGGCCGACACGTCTTTTGTTCAAGATGCGCTGAGCCGCGTTTCAAAAAGTTTAAAGACAGGGTCTGTAGTAGTAACCAAATCGACCGTGCCAGTAGGTTCAACGAAAATAATTGAAGAGGTTCTTAATCGAAGTGATATCGCAGTTGTATCAAATCCAGAGTTTTTACGAGAGGGATCTGCTGTTTATGATTTTCTAAATCCAGACAGGATAGTTGTGGGTGCGACTGACAAGGAATCTGCGAAAAGGGTATCTGAACTCTATTCTAAACTAAATGCAAAAATTTTTATTACAGATCCGGCATCTGCCGAAACAATCAAATATGCTGCGAATGCTTTTCTTGCAACAAAGATTTCCTATATTAATGCAATTGCCGCCGTTTGTGAAGGAGTTGGGGCAGATATCCTCGCTGTGATCGAGGGCATTGGCTCAGATAAACGTATTGGAATGTCATTCCTTAATCCCGGACCGGGTTGGGGAGGTAGTTGTTTTCCAAAGGACACTAAAGCACTAGTAAAGATTGCCGAAGGAGGAGGGTATGATTTTGCCCTATTGAGAGGTGTCATTGAAGTAAATGAGCAACAGTATGAACGGATTACTCAGAAAATTCTTGTTTCACAAAGGTCGCACTCAGATGCAATACGTGTTTGCATTCTTGGCCTCACTTTTAAGGCTGGGACAGATGACTTGCGAGACTCGCCAGCAATAATTATAATTCGGAAACTTCAAGATGCAGGGGCATTAATTCAGGCATATGACCCAACGCTGCGTAACAGTAAGGAAATAATTGCCGGAATTAGGGTGAGCGATGACGCTTGCTCGGCAGCCACTGGGGCCGATGTAATTGCTGTGCTTACCGAATGGTCAGAATTTGCCGAACTTGCGCCAGTCGATTTCACAGGCTTGGTCCGATCACCAAACATCGTGGACGCTCGCAATATTCTCAATCGCGAGAGTTGGCTAAAGGCCGGATTTTCATATAAGGCTGTTGGAAGATAATGGTTACCTCAGTTGTTCTGGGCGGTGCCGGATTTCTGGGTTCGCATCTTGTTGACTCACTGATTTCAGCAGGCAATAAGATAATTGTTGTCGATGATTTATCGAGCGGAAACAGAAATAACTTGATACAAGCTGAGCAAAGCTCATTATTCTCGATACTTCAGCATGATATTTGCGATTCAATATCTATTGAAGGGGAGGTAGATTATATTTTCAATTTTGCCAGCCTTGCTTCGCCCCCACGATATCTGAGACAGCCCGTTCATACGCTTCGCACCGGAAGTATTGGTGTTGAAAATGCGATTAAGCTGGCGATTGAAAAAAATGCTCGTCTTGTCCATGCATCTACGAGCGAAATTTACGGTGATCCCCTGGAGCATCCGCAAGGTGAAGACTATTGGGGCAATGTGAATCCAGTTGGTGAGCGCTCGTGTTATGACGAGGCCAAACGATTTGCCGAGGCACTGTGCATCGCATATTCAAAAACCGAATCACTTGATGTTGGCATTATTCGCATATTCAACACTTATGGTCCACGACTGGACCCAAATGATGGCCGGGTTATATCAAACTTCGTGGACCAAGCCTTACGTGGAGATGATATTACCGTTTACGGTGACGGTAAACAAACACGATCATTTTGTTTTGTAAGTGACCTAGTAAGTGGGATTTTAGCACTTGCAAAAAGTAATCTCCGTGGTCCAGTAAATCTCGGTAATCCCTGTGAGTATTCGATGATGGAGATTGCGGTCATGATTATTGAAAAGACCAAATCATCCTCAAAAATTGTTTTTCGAGATCTTCCTGCTGATGACCCCAAAAGGCGATGCCCGGATATTTCGTTAGCAATTGAGAAACTAGGGTGGTGCCCTTCTATCGGTATTGATGAGGGATTAGATAGATTGATCAGTTGGTATAAGGAACAAGGAGAAATAACATAGACAGTTATGAGGTGATTAGCAATCGTCGCCTTTCGACAAACACATACTGTTTGCGAACCGAGCGGCCAAATGTTGCAATTCGAGCTGGTCAATGCTTCAGCGTAGGAACACGGGATTTGGGAATTAACCGCGAATATTCAATGTATTCGGCGGCAAATGACGAATTCATAGATTTTTTAATTAGAGACATCGGGGACGGCATCGTCAGTCCTCGGTTAGCTACCTGTAAGCCAGGAGACTTAGTTGAAATTGGAGGACCGTATGGTAATTTCTGTCTTCCACAGACACTTATCGCCGACGATGTTTATATATTTATAGCTACAGGTACGGGTATTGCACCCTTTCACTCATTCGTTAAGACGTATCCTGAACTTCGCTACACATTATTTCACGGCGTTAGACATAAGGAAGAAATGTATGACAGAAAAGATTATGCGCAGGAGTCATACACAGTTGCGGTATCACTTCCCGAAGATGGTAGCAGTGGACTACGAATAACTGAAACTATCAGAACGACTGTGCTCGATCCCCGAGCTGTTTATTACTTATGTGGAAATCGCCTAATGATTACAGATGCAATATCGATTTTGCGTGACAAAGGTGTTCCAGGTGGCTCAATCTTTACTGAAACATTCTTCTGAGAGTAGGTTTAAATGCGCATTGCAATTTCTTATCCACCAATAATTAATGAACATGGCCAGAAAGCGATGGTCTCACAAAATAGGAATGTACAGTTTTTTAAGAAACCAACCTATTTGCTCCCGGTAATCCACGCTCAGGCAGCGACTTCGGTTCGTAATTCGGGTCACACAGTTCTGTGGGATGATGGAAATGCCCAGTTGAAAAGCTATAAAGATTGGCTGAATGACCTAGTTTCTTGGAAGCCTGACGTCATAGTTTTTGAAAGCACTACACCGGTTATGAAGTTCTATTGGTCAACTTCACGTCAGATCAAAGAACTTCTGCCATCTACAACAATCATTATGACTGGCTACCACTCAATGCGTAAACCAGAAGAGACATTAGAAAAATCACCAATTGACGTTGTGCTTCGAAGTAATAATATCGATTTTGTTCTAAAGCGGCTTGTAGAACACATGGACGGCAATCCATTTTGGAGAATGTCATGTAATATTGAGGGACTTACTTTTCGAATTTCGGACTCAGAATTTCGATCAACGGGTAATTTCGTTCAAGTCGAGCCACTCGATGACACCCCACTCATTGATCGCAATTTAGTTCAATGGAGGAATTATGCCTACGAGAACGGGAATTTCCTTCAAACACCGGGCACATATGCAACAAGTGTTATTCGAGATTGCATGTTTGGTAAGTGCACATTTTGTCGCTACAACGGACCTGATCTTACATTTTCAATGATGTCAGTACAACGAAGTCTTGACGAGTACGAAAGTCTAATTAATGATTGTGGTGTTAAGGAGATTTTCGACGACTCAGGAGTTTGGTACAGAGGTAGGGAGGCTCGAGAGTTTGCGCGTGGAATCATTGAGCGAGGACTACATAAGCGAAATTGTTATTTTGGACTCAATACCCGTTTTGAATATCTAGATGAAGAAACTATTAAATTAATGGCTGAAGCAAACTTTAGATTTGTACTTTTGGGTTTTGAGGCGGCGGATGATGAAACACTGCAGAGGTTGAATAAGGGCTATCAGATGGAGCATGTCGAGCGATGCCTTACCTGGATGACGAAGTATGGACTTCACCCTCACCTTACAATAATGGTGGGTTACTATTGGCAGACAAAAGAACAGCTAGAGCTTACTGTAAACACAGTGAGGGATCTCATGTTCAGGGGTCTGGCACGCACTTTGCAAGTAACGATCTGTACACCCCTTGACTACACGCCGTACCATCAAGAGTGCATTAATAATGGTGTTCTAATCACTGAAGATTACGACGATCACGACATGAGCAAGCTAATTGTGAAGACACCCCTTCCACACGAGGAATATTACCAAGCAATTCGAACCATCTATGCAATTTCCTTCCACCCTCGTTTTTTATTGCGCCAGGTGCAATTCCTTCTCAATTTCAGGAAGCGAGACTGGCAGTTTTTATTTACATATGGAATCCGTGCCCTTAGAAGAGTGAGACAACATGTTTTTAATCTCACTCGTAACTCGAAGAGATAAGCAAAGGCGTCATCAATGTCCGAACTGGATACAAGATTTACAATCATTATTCCGGTTAAAGAAATCAATGATTATGTTCGGGAAACAGTTCCGTATATTCAGGATCTTAATTTGAGCAACTGGGAATTGATCATCGTCACCAACGACAATGAATTGAATGAATGGAAGGACGATACGAGAATCAGTCTTGCTTCATCAGGGAGGGTTGGCCCAGCAGACAAAAGAGATCAGGCTGCAAGAATTGCTAGAGGTGCAATACTCGTGTTCCTTGACGACGACTCCTATCCTAAGTCGGACCTACTTTCCGTTGCCGAAAGCTACTTCAATGATAAATCTATTTCAGCAATAGGCGGACCAGCAATTACACCGAAATCAGACTCGTATTGGCAGAAAGTTTCAGGAGCCGTGTTCCTTTCAAAACTCACTGGGGGTAATCCAGAGCGGTATATTCCGTTGGGTTCCACAAAGGAAATCGATGATTGGCCGTCAGTTAATTTCATAATTCGTAAAACTGACTTTTTGGAAGTAGGTGGCTATAACTCTCCCTTTTGGCCAGGAGAGGATACGTATCTGTGTCTAAAACTTATTGGCAAAACTAAGCGGATTGTCTATGCACCAGACCTAATTGTTTGGCACCATCGAAGATCGGGAATTTTACACCATTCGAAACAAGTAGGAGCTTACGGGTTTCATCGTGGATACTTTGTGCGGAGATTTCCCGAAACTTCGTTTAAAATAAAATATTTCATTCCAAGTGGATTGTATGGACTGATCCTACTCAGTTTCATCAGTCCTATTCTCTCAGAACCTTTAAAGAGGTTGGTCATCATTGGTTGGACGGTCTATCTATCTGCTATTGCGTTTGGCTGTTTTTCTTTGGCAAGATTAACTTCTGCAAAAATTGCCCTAGGGGCCATTCCCTTCGTAATTATCACCCATTTGAGCTATGGGTTTAATTTTATAAGAGGATTGATAAGAAGCCGTCCTTTAGTCAGTAGGTTGCGATGACATTGCCTAATTTACAAAAACCACTTGTTTCGGTAATTGTTACAACACGCAACGAGGAACGCAACATTATAAATTGTCTTGAAAGCATTAAGCTTCAAACATATTCACCCATTGAAATTGTTGTAGTTGATAATGCCTCAACTGATGCAACAAAAGAATTGGCAAGAAGGTTCACAGAAGCTGTATTAGATAAAGGCCCAGAAAGATCTGCTCAACGCAACTATGGTATTTGCAGTTTTGCAGTAGGTGAGTATGCAATGTTCATTGACGCGGATATGATTTTGTCGCCATCCCTGATTGAATCATGTGTAAGTGAAATTGAGCTTAGAGGAGTCATCGGACTTCATATCAAAGAAGTAATTCTGGGAAGAGGAACTCTCGCTAAAATTCGCAGATTTGAACGTGGTTTTTATTCTGGCACAGTAATTGATGGATCTCGCTTTTTTAGGAGAACAACATTTTGCAGGCTTGGTGGTTTTGACGAGAATCTTCCACCCGGACCAGAGGATTGGGATTTAGATAAGCGCTTCAAATTACTGGGTCGAATTGAACTCCTTGATTCAGAAGTGATGCAAAGTGATTGGTCTCAAGCAGATTTTATTGCGGAAAGAGGCATTGTCTACGATCCAAGATATGTCGGAATATATCACAATGAGGATTCACAGTCTTATGCCGCGTATTTGAAGAAAAAAGCTTATTACAGCCCGAGCATGAGATCTTATGTACACAAGTGGGGAAAAAGCGATCCTGATTTAAAACGACAACTTGGTTTTAAATACAGGTTCTTTACCGTATTTTTGGAACACAAGCGTTGGAAATCGCTCGCCAG
>Ga0209596_1003257_pt1 | contig 12882 bp, 11 predicted proteins | sample M_130807_MF_Meta_FD_187314 | JGI IMG/M metagenome (GOLD analysis project Ga0209596, IMG submission 187314) | Freshwater microbial communities from Lake Montjoie, Canada to study carbon cycling - M_130807_MF_MetaG (SPAdes) (version 2) | ecosystem: Environmental > Aquatic > Freshwater > Lake... | reverse complement strand
TGTTAATTATTGGCTAATACACTGTCGTAATGTGATTTTTTTGTTAAGCCTTTTATGTGTTTAATTGGATTGTGCTTGTTAAATTTCTTTTGGCAAATTCTATCCACATTTTGTGAATAAGAATTACTAGGATTTGTTGACTGTATCCAATTAAATTTGAATAACACAATAATCGGCATTTTGCCTGATTATGAAATTTCTAAAACCGAACAGATTGACAGAAACAATCATCAACCTCGAAACTGTAAATCCCATTGAATTTTTTGGCGTTAATAATGGGAAATTAGATCTCTTGAAAAAAAAATATCCCTTGTTAAAAATCCTGTCAAGAGGTACACAACTAAAATTGAGTGGCGCACCAGAACAAATAGAAATTGCGCGAGAAAAAATTGACCTTATTGTCCAGTATCTTGAAAGAAATGGACACTTGAGTGATATTTACTTTCAGCAAATATTAGGTGGCGACGACGTTGAAACCATCGATAATTTTGTTGACACAAACCCCAATGATATTTTGGTTTTTGGACCTAATGGAAAAACCGTTCGGGCCAGAACTCAGAACCAAAAGAAAATGGTTTTAGCTGCCGACAAAAACGATATAGTTTTTGCCATAGGACCCGCAGGTACCGGTAAAACATATACAGCAGTAGCATTGGCTGTTCGTGCATTAAAAAACAAACTGGTTAAAAAAATAATTTTAACCAGACCAGCTGTTGAAGCAGGTGAAAGCTTGGGTTTTTTACCTGGCGATTTAAAAGAAAAAATAGACCCTTATTTACGTCCATTATATGATGCATTAGACGATATGATACCTGCCGATAAATTAGGTTATTACATGACCACCCGCACTATTGAAATTGCACCACTTGCATATATGCGTGGCCGAACGCTCGATAATGCATTTATAATTTTAGACGAAGCACAAAACACCAATGACCTACAATTAAAAATGTTTTTAACTAGAATAGGTGCAAACGCTAAAGCCATTATTACAGGTGATCCTACACAAGTAGATTTGCCTAGAAATATGCGCAGTGGACTTGAAAAATCAACCCGTATTTTAAAAGATGTAGATGGCATTGCACACATTCAACTAGACGAAGAAGATGTTGTAAGACATCGCTTAGTAAAATCAATTATTAGAGCTTACGAAAAAGAGAAAGAGCGAGAAGATATGGAATCGGGATACCCACCACACAAATAGAAAAATTATCGCTATGAAAAAAATTCTATTGCCCCTAGTTTTTTTTACAGGATTTGTAATTAAAAGCAATAGTCAAGCAAGTTCAAAAACAAAAACAAGTTTTGCTGAAAAAAAATTAGCAGCAATTGATTTAAGTTTTGAAAATATTTTTCCCGCTGCAGGTTTTGTAGGATTAGGAACAATTACACCAGGCGCCCCACTTGAAATAAAACGAGGCGCAGGCAATTCCAGTAAAAAGAATTTTCTATTAAAGCTAAGTAATGAATGGGCTGGTGGTGGTCAAAATGAACCAAGTATTATGTTCTCTAATGGGAACACAACTGATCCAAAAAATATTAGTTACTGGTCAATTGGCGCAAGGGTTTCAGGAGACAATACCCTAAAAACACCACAGTCTTTTAAAATAAGCTATAAAGCACCTACTGATTTTGTTGAAAAAGATTTTTTTACAGTTGACTCTTACGAAGGACGCGTAAAAATTGGAGACGTAACAACTCAATATGATGGATACAAATTGTATGTTGAACAAGGTATTTTAACTGAAAAAGTTAAAGTAGCTGTTAAGGATTCTAAAGACTGGTACGACAATGTTTTTGAAACAGATTACCATTTGCTTTCTATCAATAAATTGGCAGCATACATCAAAGAAAATAAGCACCTCCCAGACATGCCTTCAACCAAAACAGTAATGACCGACGGCCTTGACTTAGGCAAGATGAATGGCTTGCTTTTAAAGAAAGTAGAAGAACTAACATTGTACTTAATTCAACTGCAAAAAGAATTAGACGAAACCAAAGAGCAGGTAGAAAAATTGAAAGAAAAGTAATCATCAAATAGTATAAAAAAAGCCAGGAATATTCCTGGCTTTTTTTATATACTTAGCTTCCTAATATTTCGTGACCGAGTTTATCTCGTTTTGTTTGTAAGTATTTTTCATTAAACTCATTTGGAACAGTTTCTATTGGAACAATTTCTACAATATCTATTCCATATCCTTTTAAACCAGCACGTTTTCTAGGATTATTACTCATGAGCTTTAAACTAGTTGCATTTAAGCTGCGTAAAATTTGAGCGCCAACACCATAATCTCTTTCATCCATCCCAAAGCCTAGGTGCAAATTTGCTTCAACAGTATCCATTCCCTCTTCTTGTAATTTATAGGCCTTTAATTTATTCACTAACCCAATGCCCCGCCCTTCTTGATTCATGTATAAAATAATCCCTTTCCCTTCTGATTCTACCATTTTCATAGCACGATGCAATTGCTCTCCACAATCGCAACGGAAACTACCTAAAATATCGCCTGTAAAACAACTACTGTGCACGCGTGTTAAAACTGGTTCGTTAGTTGCCCAAGTTCCTTTTACCAAAGCCAAATGTTCTGCTCCAGTAATTTTTTCTTTAAACGCTACTAATTTAAAATGGCCATACTTGGTTGGCATATCTACTCGAACAATTTCTTCTATTAATGAATCGGACTTTAATCGATAGTCAATTAAATCTTTGATAGAAATAATTTTTAAATTGTATTTCTTAGCTATTTCCAAAAGTTCAGGTAAGCGTGCCATTGTACCGTCTTCATTCATCACTTCAACTAATACACCTGCTGGCTCTAGCCCAGCTAATCGAGCTAAATCAACAGTGGCTTCTGTATGCCCAGTTCTTCGGAGCACCCCCCCATTCTTTGATTTTAAAGGAAAAATATGACCTGGCCTTCCCAAATCAGCTACTTTGGTTGCTGGATTGATTAATGCTAACACCGTTTTAGATCGATCTTGAGCAGAAATTCCCGTACTAGTTCCTTGACCTATTAAATCAACCGAAACTGTAAAAGCGGTTTCGTGTAAAGAAGTGTTTGAAACTACCATTGGCTCTAATTCTAGTTCTGCACAACGCTCCTCGGTTAATGCTGCACAAATCAAGCCTCTACCCACCTTACTCATGAAATTAATTACTTCTGGTGTGGCATGTCTTGCTGCCACTATAAAATCTCCCTCATTTTCTCTGTCTTCATCGTCTACTACTATCACCAATTGCCCTTTTTTAATTGCATCAATGGCCAATTCTATACTATCTAACATATCATTCAATTATTTGGCAAAAGTACGATGGGAAACTGTAAAAAAGGACCCCATAAAAAAAAGAATATCATGGCTTGTTTTACAATTCGCTGCACCTTATTGGCGGATTTATAAACAAATAAGCAACATTTTAAAGAAATATGAACGTTTTAGCGTAAAATTAATGGGCAGATATGCCACTATTTTAAAATTTAACGTCATATTTGCAAAATCTAAATCATATTCAACATGAGAATCTTTAAAAGAATTCTATTTATCCTTCCTGCATTATTGATGGCTTTTGCCTCATTTGCGCAGGTTACAACTAGTAGCATAACTGGTAGTATTAAAACCAATGAAGGTTTACCTTTAGAGGGGGCTGCAATTACTGCAACTCATACGCCTTCTGGAACTGTTTACACAACTGTTTCCAAGAAATCAGGTGCTTTTAATCTTCCAGGCTTACGTATTGGAGGACCTTACTCAGTTAAAATAAGTTATGTTGGTTTAAAAACTGAAACAGTAGAAAACGTATATCTTTCTTTAGGAGAAGGATTTACAATCACCAGTGTTCTTGCTGACGCAGCAAAAAACCTTAGTGACGTAACTGTACTTACACAAAAAAGAAAATCAGGTATTGATAAAAACAATGCAACAACTGTTATAGGTCAAGCGCAATTGAGCACTTTACCTACAATCAGCAGAAGTATTAGTGACTTTACAAGATTAACCCCTCAAGCGAATGGTACTAGTTTTGCCGGTCGTGATGGTCGTTACAACAACACCATGATTGATGGAGCTAACTTAAACAACAACTTTGGTTTAAGTAGTGATCCTTTCCCAGGTGGTGGATCTAATCCTATTTCAATTGATGCAATTGAAGAGGTTTCTGTAAGTATCTCTCCTTTCGATGTGAAGCAATCTAACTTTACTGGTGCAGGCATTAATGCCATCACTAAAAGTGGTACAAATACTTTAAAAGGAACTGCTTATGGGTTTTATAGAAACCAAGATTACAACGGTAAACACGTTGGATCTAATGATTTAGCTCCATTTACCAATTCTACCAACAAAACAATAGGTGCTTCTTTAAGTGGTGCGTTAATTAAGAATAAATTATTCTTCTTCTTAAACTACGAATCTGAAGAGAAAAGTGTTCCAGGTGTTCCTTTTAGCCCTAAAGGTGGATCAGGCGCTGGTAACGTTTCAAACACAAACGTTGACTCATTAAAGAAATTCTCTGATTACCTATTATCTAAATACGGATACAATACAGGTGCTTATGATAATTTTCCAAACTTTATTACTAAGAACCATAAGTTCCTTGTAAAATTAGACTGGAACATTAGCAACGCTCACAAACTAACTTTAAAGTATAGCGAATTAATTAACCAAAATGACCAACAATTAAACGCCACTTCTATTCCTAACTTGAGTGGTAGTTTTGCTGTTACAGGTGGTACAGTTTCGGCTCGTTTACCTCAAAGCCGTTTTGGTACACAATCAATGTCTTTTGCAAATTCAAATTATGGATTTAAAGATGTTGTGAAGTCTGCTTCATTAGAATTGAATTCAAATTTCAAAGGAAAAGCATCTAATCAATTTTTAGCTACCATTACTAAAGTTCAAGATACAAGAACTATTCCTGGTGGTATTGCTTTCCCTACTATTGATATTTTTAATAACAATGCTCAAAACTATATGAGTGCTGGTACTGATCCTTTCACTAAAAACAATGATGTTATCAACGACATTTTTAGTATTACTGATAATTTCAATTACTACGCTGGTAAACACACCCTAACTGCAGGTATTTCTTACGAATACCAAAGAGTAGGAAATATGTTCATGCCTGGTGCTTCTAGTTACTATGCATATAGTTCTTTAGCAGACTTTATGAATAACAAAGCGCCTTCTTTTTATTCTTACACTTATTCTTTAGTTCCTGGTGATGATGCACCTTATTCTGCAAACTTTAAAATGGGTCAGTTAGGTATTTATGCGCAAGACGAAATAAATATCAATTCTAATTTTAAATTAACTTTAGGTTTACGTGTAGACAAACCAGTTTACCCAGAGCAACCTTTGGCTAATCCAAATATTGCTGCTTTAACTTTTGCTGATGCTAATGGAAATGCAAAATCTTACAGCACTGGTGCATGGCCAAAAGCTACAAATTACATTTCTCCAAGACTTGGTTTCCGTTATAAAGTAGACGAAGAGAACTTAGTATTTAGAGGTGGTACAGGTATTTTTACTGGTAGAATTCCATTTGTATTCTTAACCAATATGCCTACCAATAGTTCAATGTACCAACAAGGTGTTCAGGTTACAAGTCCTGCTTTGTTGGCTAACTATTTGTTTAACCCAAAACCAGATGCTTACAGAAGCACTTTTACACCAACACCTGGTGTATTAACTACTGGAGCTAATATTGTAATTGCTGATGAAAACTTTAAGTTTCCACAAGTTTGGAGAAGCAATTTGGCTTTTGACAAAAAATTAGGCGATGGCTGGTTGGCTAGTGTTGACCTTTTATATACAAAGGATTTAAATGCCGTTGTAATGAGAAATGCTAACCAAAAAGCGCCAAATGCTAATTTTGCAACAGCTGATACTAGAACTAGATATTTGCTTGCTGCTGATAGAAAAATCAATGCAAACATTGGTTCTGCTATTGTTCTTGAAAATACCGACCAAGGTTCTAGTGGATCTGTAACATTCCAAATTACTAAAGCTGCTAAAAAAGGCTTCTACGGATCAGTTGCTTACACTGCTAGTTATGCAAACGAAGTAACTGCTAACCCAGGTAGTACTGCATCATCTGTTTGGAACTCAAATGCAACAGTTGGTACACAAAACAGTCTTGAGGTCTACAGTTCTCAGTATGTTATGCCTTATCGTTATGTTGGTTCAATGTCTTACAGATTTGAATATGGCAAACATTTAGCTACAACAATCTCTTTATTTGGAGAGTTGAACAAGCAAAGAAACTATAGCTTTACCTATAATGGAGATTTAAACAACGATGGTAACAGCGCTGACTTGATGTACTTTACAAGAACTCCTGTATTTGTTGCTCAAACGGCTAGTGGTACAAACCCTGCACGTAGTATTCAAGAACAAGCTGATGCTTGGAATTTGTTTGTAGACAATACACCTTATATCAGAAATAACTTAGGTAAATATGCTAGTAGAAACTCTTCATTCTTACCTTGGTTAAGCAAATTTGATATCAGAATTTTACAAGATATTTATACAACAGTTGGAAAAAGAAAGAACACCATTCAAATTTCTGCTGATATCTTAAATGCTGGTAACTTAATTAATAAAATGTGGGGCGTTCAACAAAGTGTAACTACTAGCACTCCGTTGATATTTAAAGCGATTGACGCTTCTGGTAACCCTACTTTTAATTTAACGCAATTAAACGGTCAATTAGTAACTAAACCTTTCCAAAACACAATGAGTATCTTCAGTACTTGGGGTTTACAGGTAGGACTTCGTTACATATTTTAGCCTATTTAATTCTTATAGAAAAAAGCCGAACAATTCGTTCGGCTTTTTTTATGTGTAATAGATAAGTGGATTGATAAATGATAGTTACATCAAGATCTTTTAGTAAATTTAAGGCAGTTCTATTTTGGTTGAGTTAAAACCAAATAGTTGATCTTAGAAAAATACTTGCTAATGCCTCATTTAAATTTTAAACAGTTTACCCTTGGTGTAGAAGAAGAATACATGGTATTAGACCCTAATACCAGAGAACTGGCTAGTCACGAACAAAAGATTGTGTTGGAAGGGCAAAAAATTTTGAAGGATAAAGTAAAAGCAGAAATGCACCAAGCTGTTGTAGAAGTTGGATCAGATATATGTCAAAACATTGACGAAGCATTTACAGATGTTGCTAATTTAAGAACTACCATAGCAGATATTGCAGAAAATCTTGGGTTTTGGATTGGGGCTTCAGGCACACACCCCTTTAGCCATTGGCAGAGTCAACTCATTACAGACCATGTTAGATATAGTCAAATTGTAAATGAATTACAGGAAGCTGCTAGAAGCAATTTGATTTTTGGATTACATGTTCATGTAGGAATGGAAGATCGAAAAATGGCCATCCATATTGCCAATACAGCCCGCTATTTCTTGCCCCATGTTTATGCACTCAGTACCAACTCTCCTTTTTGGGAAGGAAGAGAAACTGGATACAAATCTTTTCGGTCAAAGGTTTTTGATAAATTTCCTAGAACAGGCATACCTGATTATTATGAAAGCATTGAAGCATATGAAAATTATGTAGACTTACTTATAAAAACTAACTGTATAGACAATGCAAAAAAAATATGGTGGGATTTAAGAGTCCATCCAATTTTTAATACCGTTGAATTTCGTATTTGCGATGTGCCATTAACTGTAACTGAAACAATCACTATTGCAGCACTGTTTCAGGCAATCTGTGCTAAAATTTACAAATTGCGTTCTAAGAATTTAAATTTTATGATTTACGAACGCGCACTTATTACAGAAAACAAATGGCGCGCAAGCAGGTATGGTATTGATGGTACCTTAATTGATTTTGGAAAAGAAACAGAAGTAAATACCCGTTTATTGATTTATGAATTACTGGATTTTGTAGACGACGTACTCGATGACCTAGGATGCAGGCATATGATAGAAAATGTAACTAAAATTTTTGAAACTGGAACCGGGGCCGACAGACAATTAGCGGTTTATAAGGAATCAAAAAGTTTGACTAGTGTGGTGGACTATATTCACAACGAATTTTTAAGGTTTTAATAGGCGTTTAGAAAAGATTAACAGCCCCAAAGCCAAATAAAAGCATTTTTTCCTTTCCTTTAAGGACAACTCACTAATTCAGGCAGCGAAAATTGCTGGTTGGGTATCTTATTATTGCTATCAAACTAAATTAATTCGGGTGACGGAAAACGACCTAATTAAAGGCTGTATCAGGCAAAAACCTAGTTGCCAACGCATGCTATTTGAGCAGCATGCGCCTAAAATGATGAGTGTGTGTCTGCGATATGCAAATGATACAATGGAGGCCGAAGACATTATGCAGGAAGGGTTTATTAAAGTTTTCCAATACTTGCACCAGTTTAAATTTGAAGGCAGTTTTGAAGGATGGATGAGACGCATTATTGTAAATACGGCTATCAGACATTTAGAAAAGAAAAAAATACATTTCAAGGATATTGATGAAAATGGCGCAGAGGCCCCGCATTTAGCACCATATGCTTATGCGCATCTTGGCCAAGAAGACCTTTTAAAACTCATCAGTCAGTTGCCAGATGGCTATAGAATGGTATTTAATTTGAATGTGATAGAAGGATATAGTCATGATGAAATTGCCGAGATGTTAAAAATACAACCAGGAACCAGTCGCAGTCAGCTGGTAAAAGCCCGAAAAATGCTGCAAGAACAAATCACTCAATTACAACAAATTGCTGTATAAAATGATAAATAACCAATTTGACAAGTTCTTTAGGGAGCAACTCAAAGACCATTCGGCTCCGGTGCCTGAAGGTCTTTGGGAAAAAATTATGCCCAAGGATAAAAAACGCCCAACCGCTTTTTATCTTCCAAAAAAAATAGGCTTAGGCGTTCTAATTGCCTCCTTGATTATTGCAGGGCTTTATGGTGGTTTTAAATATGAACAAGCAACAAATAATAATTTAGTAAATACAAATATTGACAATAATAGCAAGCTTGTTGATCAAAATATAAAAAACACAAATGCTGAAGGTATCAGTACAGAAAATACCACTATTATTTCTTCTGTAAAAAAAGAAAACAATTTTACAAATAGTATCGTTGCAAATTCCCCCACAATAGCTGTACAAAAGCAAACAATAATATCTAAAAGTTCCATTGAATATAATCTAACAAACAAAATCAAAGCTGATAATTACAGCTATTCATTACCTGCAAAAGGTTCATCAAAGAATCAAACAAAATTTCTTACAGAGAATTCTATTAACAATCAAAAATCATCTAGCGCAACAACTCATTTAGACAATAAAGATGAAAAAGAAACTTTATCAACGCTTCCATTAAATGAATCAGCCGATGAAAACTATACTGCATTTACAAAAATAAATCCTTCATTACCCATCTTGTTAAATATTTCTGAAACCAATAACAACTTTTCTTTAGTAAACAAAACCTTGTTGTATAACGCACATGATAAAAAAATTCAAGGCATAATTATTTGTCCTAACATTAAGAGCAGGTCTTCCTTTAATACAGACTGGGGTATAGAATTATATGCTTCTCCTGATTATGCATTAAAATATGTTTCTAATATATCGGCTCCTCAGCAGTACTTAGATAAAAAAGACAGTAGTGAACAAATGCAAATCAGTTATACTGCCGGATTTAGATTAATCAAGCCATTAAACAATAACTTTTTATTAAAAGCAGGATTTCAATATTCGCAACTCAATCAAAAATTTAGTTACCGTAACGAGAATGAAATTAAAACAACTACTGTAATTACTACTAGAATAATTATTAGATCGGCAGGAGATACCATTCTAGTAAGGGATACAAGCGTTTTACAACAAATTGGTTACAATATTAAAACTGTACACAACCAATTTAGGAGCATTGATATTCCTGTTACACTTGGCTATCAATTTGGCAATGACGACCTTAAGTTTGGAATCAATGCAGGGGTAGTTTTTAATTTGTCGTCTTGGTATCAAGGTGAAATATTAGACACTACCTACGCTTCTGTTCCTATGAACAAAGTGAGTAATGCTTTGTACAAAACAAATATTGGAATGGGGCTTTACACTAGCATTAGTTTGATTAAAAGAATTAATGACAACACCCATTTATTTTTTGAACCCTATTTTAGGTATAATTTATCGAACATGACAAATAGTGTTTCGCCATATAATCAACGTTTTCATATTGGCGGATTATCTGTAGGATTACGTTTCAATTTAAACCGATAACTATAAAGCAACAATAAATACTAAAAGCGTATCTAATTATAAATAGCATACTAATGAATAAAAATATATTGCTCTTTTTTGCAACGATACTCCTATTTATGAGTGCTTGTACTAAAGAATTATCTACTACAACTAATACATTTACTCCTTACCAAGGAAATGCATTTAATGATACAACTTGGATCAAAAATATTACAGGTATCAGCCCTATTACTTCATTGGCAGACACACTTGCGCAGAACACTTTATTTACTGATTCTATTGATTTGTGGAAAGATAAGGCTATTGTATTTGGAGATGCGCTTCAAGTAGATTTTAAAGGTGGGTCTTGTGCAAATAATGCTGGTGCACCCCAAGATGGAAAAGCAAGGATAGATATTATTAGGTTACAGAAAAAAGGTGATTTTATTAAAGCCTATCGACCTAATACAAATTTTACGTTACTGCTAGAAACTGGTAGCGCATTCTTTATTCGTATTAGTAAAAATGGCTCTGAACTAGCTTTAGTACCTGGTGCTTCTATAAAAATTAAGTACACCGATATTGAAGAGGCTGAAAATAATATGCAAGTATTTTACGGAAAGGAAAGCCTTCCCTTCCCTACTAGTACATTTGACCCCGCTAATACATGGGTTAGAAGCTTAGATACTAGTTGGATTAAAACATGGAGTACTCAAACAAACAGTGGTATTAAAAAAGGCTATGAATTAGAAGCAAAAAGTTTACGATGGATTAGTGCACACAGAGCTTTAGATCCAAATCCAGCAAAAACAAATATATACGCAATATTACCACCAAATTTCACCAACAAAAACACTGAAGTATTTGCTGTTTTTGACCACAATAGAACGGTAGTTGATATGCACGGCGATTTTGCATCTAGGAGTTTTACTACTAGTAATATCCCATTAAAAACCAAATTATTATTGGTGTCTATTTCAAAATTTGGATCTGATTTATACCTTGGAACTAAATTGGTAAATGATGTAGGTACAGTGGTTAATTATTCTTTTACACCAGAGAAAAAAACTTTAGCGCAGATATTAGCTTTCCTGAATAGTTTATAATGCAAGTTCGTCGGGGGATGAATTTGGGGGCCACCGAGTGTGGCCCTTATTTTTTAAAATCAAATAAGGTTGCAGTAAAAATAGCGCGTTCTCTTTTCTTGAAAATTACATTCCAATTTCCCTTGTATCTTAACACAGATGGCACTATTAATCCATTGAATTTTGTCATTTCAACTTCCATAGAAACATCAAAATCATATACACCCGCTTTATAACTCAAACTATAATTACGCGCCATGACTTCAAGGGTTTTCATATCGAACCAGGTGGTCATTTCATCAATAACTATATTGTCTTTTTTAAGTCCAGACAATTCTTCTTTGGGTACAATAGAAAAGACATAAGCTAGTTTGCCATGGTATTCAACAATATCTAAGCGATAGTTGTAAAATTTATTAGCATGCTCGTCATATAAATCTAATTTGTTGCCAATTAAAGGAATGCCTTGTATTTTTTTCCCAGGATTAAAAAAAAGCATTTTCAATTGTTCTTTGTGCTTATCTATTCCTGATTTATTACTGGCACTCAAAATCCTACCTTTTACAATATTAGTCTCTCCACAAACTTGTCCTTTTGTAAAAAACAAGCTGGCATATAATTCCGGCGTTAAATAATTGAATTGGTGTTTTGAATCGTAGAAATCTCCTGTAACAGACTCCTCTAACACGTCCATGGTTCTACAATCAGCTAAATGATTTTGACGTGTTTTACTAGTTAATGAGGCCTTTACAGTACCCGCTTTATCTAACATTTTAATATCATTGTAAGCGCTGAAACCTATTACATGCAAATTTCTAAAAGCCTTGTAAAAACTAGTGTCTTCTTTTATTTGGTTGAGTAGTTTTTTATAATCAAAATTATTTCGAACAACTACTTCGGCTAAAGTGAACGGTTGTTTATCAATTAATATTATTGAATCTTGCGCTTGGGCAAAAAAAGCAACAAATAATAATCCAATAAAACAGTATCGCATTATTTGGGGAATATCATTTTGTAATCAACTTTAATTTTCCCTTTACTGATATCATTGAGTTTGCCTTGTAATAATTTCTTACGTAAAGGTTTGATATAATCAATGAATAGCTTTCCTTCTATATGGTCGTATTCGTGTAAAATAACACGCGCACTTATTCCATTAAACACTTCGGTATGAGGTGCAAAGTTTTCATCTAAATAAGAAAGTGTAACTGATGCCGCTCTAAAAACATCTTCCCTAATTTTTGGAATACTTAAACAGCCTTCATTGTAAGCCCACTCTTCGCCATCTAAAGAAATAATTTTGGCATTGATAAACACTTTTTTAAACCCTGGTTTATCTGGATAAATGTCTAATTCGTCTGCTTCTAGGTTCTCAAATATTTGCTCACTGTCCATTACAAACAACCGTATGTCTTTGTTAATTTGAGGTGCAGCAAGTCCTACTCCATTGCTTTCATACATGGTTTTCCACATATCTTCTAATAATTTGGGTAATCCAGGGTATTCGGGTGTGATGTCTTTACAAACTTTACGTAAAATGGCAGCGCCGTATGCAACTATAGGAAGAATCATGAACTAAACTATTTTTT
>Ga0209596_1003255_pt1 | contig 12891 bp, 10 predicted proteins | sample M_130807_MF_Meta_FD_187314 | JGI IMG/M metagenome (GOLD analysis project Ga0209596, IMG submission 187314) | Freshwater microbial communities from Lake Montjoie, Canada to study carbon cycling - M_130807_MF_MetaG (SPAdes) (version 2) | ecosystem: Environmental > Aquatic > Freshwater > Lake... | reverse complement strand
TTGTGGGGTTCCTGTTATTAAGCATGGAAATCGCTCATCTTCGAGTAATTCTGGCAGTTCAGATGTGCTTCAGTATTTAGGTGTTCGAATCGATTTATCTCCCGAAGCCGCGGAAGCAACTTTTAAGAAGCTGGGTCTTTGTTTTTGTTTTGCACCTCAATATTATCCCTTTTTAAAAAATCTAGCTCCAATACGCAAAAAGCTAGGTTTTCGAACGATATTCAATCAAATCGGCCCTTTAGTTAATCCAGGTGGTGCAGGTACTCACTTGCTTGGAGTTAGCAGAAATTCTTTTCTGGATCTTTTTGCCGATGCTATTTTGCAAATGGGTAAACAAGGAATTGTGGTTTGTGGCGGTGGAAAAATCGATGAGGTAACCTTAGATGCCCCTAATGAATTACGCATAATCCATTCTGGATCGATTTCTTCTGCTATGGTTTTGCCTACCGATTTTGGACTAAGGTCGGTTTCCTTAAATGAAATAAGGGTCAACTCCATTCAGGAAAGTGCCGGTATTATCATTGAAATACTAAACGGAAGTACGATACCTGGCAGGGATGTGGTTTTGGCAAACACGGCCTTAGGGCTTTTAGCTGCAAAAAAGGTTGAAAATTTAAAAGAAGGTGTTGAAATGGGAAAATCAGCAATCGATCAAGGTAAAGCAAAAGTAATTCTAGAGCAGCTTAAAAGTTTTGTCGTTTAAAAAGATGTAGATTCGTTATAAATTTCTATCTGTATTTCCATTGTGGGCCAACTAACCACCTTAAACTTCCGGTCCCTTGTCTGGGAAAACCATTGAATTCAATAAAAGCTGCACCGCACTTTTCCATTTCGATATTTGCCCCGGAAGCACCTATCAACCAGCTAACAAAAACACCAACATCAGGCATGTGGCCAACGAAGGCAGCGCACTTAGGATTAAATTCTTTAATTATTTTGCAAATGATTTCGGGATAAGCACCAGGCTGAAGCTCTGATCTCTCAAAATAAGATTTATTTTGAGAAAAAATATCAGGGAAAACAAGTTTTGATGTTTGGCTGGTTCGGATTAGGGGACTGGAAAGAACAATTTCTGGCATTAGGTGAGCGTTTTCAAGGCTTTTTCTAAGCCTAATTGACTGTTTTATACCCTTTTCACTTAGTGGGCGTTCAAAATCAGTCCGAATGGAATTACCATCAATATCTAGTGCATCCGCATGTCGAATTATTAAAAGTTTCATCAAAACCTCTTATTTACTATGACTATATCAACGATTTTTTTGCCTGTTTATCTTAATTTCATCTTATTCACTTGGCATTGGGGTGGGCAGTTCAATGCAGTATTATCTATAATTTCTTTTTGATGTAGATAAGAACAAAACCAAGATTGGATAATTCAGAGATGATTCGCAATGACATTCGAAATCTTGCCATTATAGCCCACGTTGATCATGGTAAGACGACTTTGGTCGATCAGATGCTAAAACAATCGGGAATGTTTCGAGAAAGTGAGTTAAAGGGCGTTTGCATCCTTGACTCCAACGACTTGGAAAAAGAGCGTGGAATTACCATTCTTGCCAAGAACATTGCATTAAAAATTGGCGATACGAAAATTAATCTAATGGACACGCCCGGGCATGCGGACTTCGGCGGCGAAGTTGAGCGTGTATTGAAAATGGCGGACGGTGTTTTGCTTCTGGTTGATTCCGCAGAAGGCGTAATGCCACAAACGCGATTTGTATTGCGAAAAGCGTTTGAGTGCGGATTAAGGCCAATTGTTGTGATCAACAAAATCGACCGTCCAGATGCGAGAATCGATGAGGTCCTTAATGGCATCTTCGACTTATTCGTTGAACTTGATGCCGACGAAAAGGCTTTGGATTTCATGACTATTTATGCTTCCGGTCGGGAAGGGATTTCCACCACCGACATGAGCATTCCGCCTGTAGACTTTAAACCATTATTTGATGCGATTTTAAAGTATGTTCCTGCTCCTGATGTCGATATGGATGCCCCGTTACAAATGTTGGTGGTTACCCTCGATTACAGCGAATTTACCGGAAGAATAGCAATTGGTAAGATTTTTGCAGGGAAAATTCGTAAAGGTCAGCGTATTGCCCATTTGAAAACTGATGGTACCAAAATAGAAGACACTATCACTCAATTGTTTACCTTTGACAGATTGGGAAGAATTGAAGCAAATGATTGTAGTGCAGGCGATATTTGCGCATTGATTGGGTTGGAGGATGTCGATATTGGTGACACGATTGCCTGTGTTACTAATCCTGTTGCTTTACCAATTATTACAGTTGATGAACCAACGCTAAGTATGGTTTTTCGAATTAATGACTCCCCTTTTGTGGGCCAAGAAGGCACTTATGTAACCAGCAGGCAATTGCGTGATAGGCTTTTTAAAGAGCTTCAATCGAATGTTGCTTTGCGAGTTGTTGCGGATGAAATTAAAAAAGATGAGTTCCATGTTTCTGGTCGTGGTTTGCTTCATCTTTCAATTCTTCTTGAAAACATGAGGCGCGAAGGATTTGAAGTCTCGGTTGGAAAACCACGGGTTATCAACAAGATGGTGGATGGCGTTGAAATGGAACCCGTAGAATTTCTAGTGATCGAAACGCCTCCCTCTTCTGTTGGTACCGTAATGGAACTTGTAGGTAACCGCAGGGGTGAATGCTTGAAAATGGATGGTCGTGGTGCGATGACTCATATCGAATTCCTAATTCCTGCAAGAGGCCTTATTGGCTTAAGAACTCGGTTGATGACGGGTACCAGTGGCGAAGCCATTGTTCACCATAACTTTTATGACTACCAACCTGTAAAGGGTGGGGTGCCTAAAAGAGCAAACGGTGTGCTTATTTCGACCGATACTGGTAGAGCAACGCCTTATGCCATTGACATGATTCAACCTAGGGGAACATTGTTTGTGCCCCCAGGAAGCGAAGTGTATGAAGGTCAGGTATTAGGCGAGCATTGCAGGGATAATGATCTTCCTGTGAATATCTGTCGTGAGAAAAAGCTGACCAATATGCGTGCTACAGGTTCTGATGGAGTTTCTGTCATTAAACCACCCCGGGCTCTAACTTTGGAACTTGCCCTTGAGTATATTGAAGAGGATGAGTTGGTTGAAATAACACCCAAGGCGATTCGTTTGAGGAAGATTTACCTCAAAGAAAACGAACGTAAAAGATCGAATCGAAGCAGCTAACGATTTAATTCTACCTATAGAATTATTGATTCAAAACCCTTGGCTAATACCCAGGGGTTTTGTTGTTATTGGGCTATGAAATACAGGACACTTACTTTTTTAGGTGTTGAGCAATTAGATTTAGAGCGTCAAAAAAGTAAAACGCTGCGGTGTAATGCCCGCAGTCATACCACTGGATTTGTTGCTTCCCGCTTTTTTCCCAAAGAGCCTGCGCCATAACGGGTGGAACAATAACATCATTTCTCCCAGCGATTTGTAAAAGCTGTTTAGATTTAAGGTTTTCAGCGTGAGTTAAAGGGTCAACAGGTGCAAGAAGATCAACGAGTTGTTTTTTTGTGCCCCCAAATAACTCAAAAGCTTTTCTAACAATAAGTGCTTGGGGATGATCATAGTAACCTTCAATTAATCCGCCGCCCCCTAGAAGGACAACGACTTTACTGACCGATGGCTCCATTTCTGCGCTAAGAGCTCCGATCATGCTTCCCAAACTGGTTCCCGTAATACCAATTCTGGTTTTGTCGACATCGTTGCGTTGTTCAAGCCAAGCAACAGCAGTTCGGATATCAAGCACGGTTTGCTGGATGGCTTTGAGAGTATGTTTGATATCGGGAGATAAAAGCCTGACTTTGCTATCTGGAGGCCTCCGTGGCCCATAGTAAGCCATTTGAACAAAGAGGCACCCAATTCCCCTTGAAGCGAGATAAGAGGAAATAGTGCGTGATAATGATTGGTCCCCGCCTGTAATATCAAGAACAACAGTGGCAGGAAAGGTTTTTAAATTTCTAGGCACATAATATTCTGCATAAACCATGTTGTTTTCAGGGAAAGGAGTCGTTATGAGGGATGGAAAAGTTAGGATAAATACATCAACATTTGAAACTGGAAGCTGATGTTTAGGTTTCAAGATATAATTAAGAATAGCTTTTTTGAGATAATAGATCTCGGGGGTTTTTTCAGATTCTGGCTTAGCGCCAACTTGAAATGTGCCCTTCTCTTCTACAAAGGTACCCGCATTTAATTCAGATAAGCCCACGACCGCCATAAAAAACAGCGCAATTGTTATGGTCGTTTTCATGTTGTTCCAAATAATTCAGGGTTTTGAATTATCCCATCATATCACGGAATGATTCAAATAAATAGCTGCTATCATGAGGCCCCGCAGAAGATTCAGGATGGTATTGGACGCTCATTAAGGGCAGAGTTTTATGTCTCATACCTTCAAGAGTGTTGTCATTTAGATTGATGTGGGTAGGTTCAAGATGTGTAGGTAATGTATCAATGCCAACAGCGAAGCCATGATTCTGGGATGTAATTTCAACTTTTTTGGAGGCAAGATTTAATACAGGCTGGTTTGAACCGCGATGCCCGAACTTTAATTTGAATGTGCTAGCTCCGCAAGCATGGGCTATAAGTTGGTGCCCGAGGCAAATACCAAACATGGGCTTTTTCCCTATAAGTTCGGAAATGGCCTTATGAGCATAAGTTACAGCAGCCGGATCTCCGGGGCCATTAGAAAGAAAAATCCCGTCTGGATTTTGATCAAGCACATCTTGGGATGAGCAATTTCCGGGAAGCACGGTAACTTTGCATCCAATCTGAACCAGACATCTTAATATGTTTTGCTTCATGCCATAATCTAAAGCAACAACATGGTGCGTTGGTTTGGTTGGCGTTAGATAAGTAACCAAAGAACTGGTGAAACCCTCATTCCAAGTTGACTTGATCTTTGGCATTACTAATTGCGCAAGATCTGAACCAGCCATTGTTGAGCTTGAAATCGCCTTTTGAACAAGCTTTTTGTTGTCCATTTCGATGCAGGAAAGAACGCCTTTCATTGCGCCACGCATACGCAACCTTCTAACCAGCGCCCGAGTGTCGATTCCTTCGATGCCGCAAATACCGGCTTTATTCAAGTAATTGCTTAAATCATCAATCGATCGATAATTGCTGGGGATCTTCGTTAATTCTCGAACTACGAAGCCTTCCACCTGTGGGAGATCAGACTCTACATCTTCCCGATTGATACCATAATTTCCAATTAATGGGTAGGTCATGGTTACAATCTGGCCTTTATAGGAAGGGTCTGTGATTACTTCCTGATAGCCAGTCATACTGGTGTTAAATACTACTTCACCAGTTGATTCAACCTGGGCACCAAATCCCTTGCCGGTAAAAACAGTCCCATCTTCCAAAGCTAGTTTTGCAAGCATGAGTTGATTGTGCCTTCCTTTATACTGATCCAAGATGTCCACATAAACTTTTTACGGCTAAAGCCCAATCTTTCCAAGATGGTAGCAGGCAAAAATTAGGATCATAATCAAAAGTGATCGATTGCTAACATTTTCTCGAACTTTTTAAGGTTAATTAAAAGACTTTCTAAAGGAAGACCAATCACATTGGTGATAGATCCTTTAGAAATTTTTACCCAAGGATCATTTTCTTCCTCGATGGCATAAGATCCAGAGTGATTTTTCCAAGACCTTGTTTCAAGATAATGCTCAATTTCTTCAGGTATCACTTTTTTAAACGAAACGATGGATTGTTCCTGCCAGCTCATCTGCAAATTTGTGGGCTTATGCCAAAGAACCACGCCAGTCCATAATTCGTGATCCCTTCCGGACATTCTTGAAATCATATCTTTGGCGTCATCACGATCTAAAGGTTTAAGTAAAGGTTTTCCATCAATCCAACCGATGGTGTCAGCTGCAATAATAATCCCATCGCCAACTTGGAAACTTACTTCTTGTCCTTTTAGCCAGGAAATCAATGCCACTTGTTCTCTGGGGGATGAAAAACCCGAGGAAGGTTCTTCAATATCAGGTTTAATGATTTCAAAAGTGTGGAAAATTCTTTTGAGTAGTTCAATTCTTGAGGGAGAAGAACTTCCGAGAATTAAGTTTTGCTTGCTTTCCATTTTTGAACAGTTCTTTCTACCAGAGGAAACAATTTTTCAGGAACAAGATCATCGAGGCAGATCATTTTTGGGCATTTAGTAAGGTAACTGCCTTTACAAGGTACCGAAGTTGAAACGGTGTTATGAAATTGGCCGTATGGCCCATTCCATTCAACTTTAGTGCAAAGAAAGGGGGAAATAATACTTTTGCCCTGCGCAACTGCTATATGCAAAGGGCCCGTATCGTTGGAAAAAACAAAATCCATTTGCGAAATTACAGCAATAAGCCCACGGAGATTTGTTTTGCCCGCAAGATTTAGCACCGGGGTTTCGGGCGGAATTAGCGCAGCAATTTCAGAAGCATTTTTGCAGTCATCGTTGCCGCCAAAAAGAATGATGCTTCCCGAAGTCTCAGATTGTGCTTTATGTAAAGTCTTTGCGTAGTAACTTGAAGGCCATTGTTTGGTAAGCCACCTAGCTCCAGGGCAACACCCAATCCAAGGCCTGGGAAGTCGGGAAATCAAATTTAAAACATGTGTTTTTTCAGCTTCATCAACAGGAAAAGATGCAGGGGGGATTTCTCCCGCGCAACCAAGAAATTTCGCAGCCTCCCAATACCTTTCTACTGCATGCATCCCTTTGGTCGGGTATCGAACCAAGTGCGTGTAAAAATAACTTGAACCTTCCCTGCAATCTTCAAGGCCAATCCTTTTTGGTGCTCCGCTAAGTCGGGTAAGAATTCCGGTGCGAAGTAAGCACTGCAGATCGATTGTCAAGGTAGGTTTGAAAACTCTAAGCTTGCGAACCAATTGCCAAAAAGAAGAAATAGACTTACCTAAATTTTTTTTCCAAATATTCCGGTCAAAGCTGAATACTTGGTCAATATCAGGATGATTAGTCAAAATGCTTTCATAGGATTGGTTAACCAACCACCCAATTTTAGCTTTTGGATGTGCTTGTCTTATCCCGCGTAAGAAGTGTAAACTGTTGGCAATGTCGCCAATTGCACTGGGTTTAATTATTAAAATCCGATCAAGATCAGCTTCGTTTAAAATGGAACTGGCTTTCATGGTTTTTAAATTGTTCCGTTGGGATGTAAAAACGAAGACCACTCTAGGGTTTCTTGCTCAAGGATTCAAAAAAAATCTTAACTCTTTTGTTTTGATCCTCAAGTAGCGTGATTATTTCCAACGATTCTTTTGAGCTTATGCCAAGTTTTTCTGGCGTGTTTTGTGACGGATCCAATTGTAAATATAACTCCCTTGAATGTTTTTGGTATTTTAAAAGGCCCGCAGTATCTGATTCTGCAATGCAAATATCAACACTTGAAATAAGTTTGGAACTTTGTTTGAGGAATTCACTGACACTTAAACCAGGAAATGCACCGAATAAGAATTTTCTCGCGTCCATTACTTTAGCGGATTTATTAAGCCATAAAGCTTTGAACTGTTTTATATCGGTTTCAACTTCAGGCGCATCAGGGAAAACAGACTCAAGAAGTTCAATCGCCTGTGGGAAATCTCCATCTCCTGCCATTCGCCTTGCCTCTATAATTTTGAAGTCCAAGATTTTTCTCTTGGGCGAGTTTTTATCTGCCTCAATTTTAATCAGTTTCGCTTGAAAGTTGTTTATTTCAGCGACATGCCCAAGTAAAGCAGAGAGTTTTTTTTCTCCTAGTTTAATTTCATTATCACTTGCTATATCTGGCCATTTCAATTTTAAGTCATTGAGTCCTAAAAGAATGCCGTTGGTTTTTTCAAAGCTGTATTTTGCCAGTTTTTCAAATTTATCGATCCTGGTTTTTAACTCGTCGTCTTTGAATGATGGTTTGTTTAATTCTCTGAAAAGTGCCCCCATGAATGCAAGATGATCATTTACCTGTATCAACCATATAGCTTTTTGCTTCTCGTAGGGTTTTTCAGGTTCGAAATTTAATGTAATCGATTCCTGTTCGTTTGAAGTTCTAAAAAAAGGGAATTGTGCGATCGTAATACTGTTTTTGATTATTTCTACAAATGCAACTCCAAGAAATGTATTTCCTGAATAATCGGAAAGTGAAAATATACCTTGATTATTTGTTTTAGAAGTAACCCCTTCCTGATTGCTAGCTACTTTAAAGGAGGATCGCAATACAACTGCTACTGGAAAATAGCTTTCGGGGCTTTTAACTTCCAAGCTTTGTTCTTTGGGGGTTATTTTAAATCCAATATCAATGGCAGTGTCCGGGATTTTAATCGCTTTTAATCCAATTAAATCAGGTAACTCGATACCAGTGTGTAATCTGGAACTGAAAAGGTGTTTTTTTTCGTTAGAAGCAATGGGATCTGTGAGTTGTAAAACCGTCCATTTATAAATATTGTTAGATTTGCTGGTCTGGGTTCTTCTTAAAATTTGAAAGTAGTCTCCTTTTTTTGGAGCAAGATAATCTGAATTAGATTGGTTGTAACTTTCAAATTGAAGTTCATAAAGATCTTCTGTAATTTTTTTTGTAATCGTCGCTTTTGGTGCCAGATATTCCTTAATTAAATTCAAAGTTTTCGATGGTATTTCTTCCTGGTTAACACAAGTTGTTTGTTGGGTTGGAAATAAAAGGTTGTTCTCGTAGTCAGCAAAGTTGATTTTTATAATAAAACGATTGTCCTCGTAAGTGACAAATAGAGTTGCTGACAAAGTTTTGTTGGTTTCATTTTTCAAATTAATTAAATTTGTTTGATCTACAAGTTTAAGTTCTTGTAGTTGGATAATTCCTTTAAATGATTGTTTAACCCTGCTAGAAATTGATTCTTTAATTAAGTGTTTTTTTTGTTTTGTTAATATACCTTTAGTTTCAAAAGCAATAAGTATCACAAAGTTTTTTTCTTTTGATGGCGCAGCAATGCATGTACTCGCATGGAAACAAAAAAAAGAAAATAAACTAATGATAAGCCAGGTCTTTTGCATTTTAAATTCCGCAATTGTCTAGGTTGCTTTTGCAAGATCATCAAAAAAAACAGGATAAGTTTTAGCAACACATGAGGGATTACAAATGGTTATTCCAGGGATTTTTAATCCAGCGATTGAAAAACTCATCGCAATTCGGTGGTCGTTATAGGTTTCAATTTCCGCCCCATGAAGTGAGGAGGGATGAATAATAATGCTGTCGGGGAATTCTTCAACCATAGCGCCTATTTTTCTTAATTCATTTGCAAGTGCGCTTATACGGTCTGTTTCTTTGTGTCGTATGTGGCCAATATTTGAAATCTTTGTTGTGCCCTTGGCAAAGCAGGCAACTACCCCAAGAGTCATTACCGTGTCGCTTATGTCGTTCATGTCGATATCAATGCCATGTAATTCTGAACCGGTAACAGTTGTTGAGTTATCGTTTTGAATGATTTTAGCGCCCATAAGTTGTAGGGCTTGGGCGAACTTTATATCACCCTGAAGCGATTTGGTTCCTAGTCCGGGTGTTGTAACGGTTCCGCCCGATATCGCTGCTGCGGCGTAAAAGTAGCTAGCTGCAGAAGCATCAGGTTCAATCTGGTAATCGAAACGATTTCCAGTCTGATTCCCTTGGATTAGATATTCTCTGTCAGAAATTTTTTCAGTGTTTATTCCCCAATCTTTCAGCATGTTTAGAGTTATTTCAATGTAAGATTGGGATACAATTTTACCTTCTAAAGTGATACGGGTTTCACCTTTGGCAAAAGGGGCCGCCATCAAAATTCCACTAATAAACTGACTGCTCATTTCTGAATTGATTCTTGCGACTCCCCCAGACCACCCTGAGGTTTTTATGATAACAGGAGGGCAGCCATTGTTGTTTTCACTTGAAGAATTAATGTTGAGTTCATTTAAGGCTTTTAGCAAATCATTGATTGGCCTTTCCTGCATTCGCTTGATGCCATCGAGCTTATAGGTACCATTTCCTAGCCCAACCATGGCTGTTAAAAAGCGCATTGTCGTTCCGGAGTTTCCTGTGAAAAGGTTGGCATTCGAAGAGGGAATTATTCCCGGAGCTTTTGGTGATGAAACAAAAGCTGTGCATTCTTTCCAATTTACAGAAAGAATAAACCCAAGTTTTTCTAAGCAATCAACCATAATTTCAGTATCTTCGCTTCGTAAGATGCCGCTTAAATGGGTTTTTCTATTACCAGAATTGAGTGCTGCAATTACCAATGCTCGATTGGTGATACTTTTTGAACCTGGTAAATTGCACACTAAATCAATCGGTTTTTTTAATGGATTGATTGTGATCTTTTCTGAATATACTTGGTCTATTTTCATGGTGTTAAATCTTCATAGGAAACGCGTACTAGAAACAACCCCTTAGCTGGTGCAGTCGGCCCAGCATATTTTCTCTCTTTTAATTCTATAAGTTCAATAATTTTATCTTCAGGCCAATGCCCCCTTCCAATTTCTATAAGAGTACCTGCAATTGACCTGACCATATTATAAAGAAAACCGTTCCCTTCGATATTAAACCATATCCATGGACCCATTCGGTTTATTGATGCTCGATAAATTGTTCTAATGCTATTGGTACGGTTCGGCCACTCCGATTCAAAACATCGAAAATCATGTGTTCCAAGCAGTTGTTGTGCCGCTTTATGCATTTTTACATGGTCTAGTTCCTGTTTCACGAGGTGACAGAATTTTCTTGTCAATGGATCCCAAATCCCAGATTGCCTTATTACATAGCGGTAATGTTTTTTCTTGGCATCTTTTACTGAATGAAAATCATAAGGAACTTCTGTTATTTCACTGATGGATATATCCTCAGGCAAAAGGGCGTTAAGGCCTAAAAGTATTTTGGATTCACTTAAATTGGAATCTACTCTGAAATTCGCAACCTGGGCTATAGCGTGAACTCCGGTATCGGTTCTGCCACTAGCATAAAGTGTGATTTTTTGATTGGTTATCTTCTCTAGGTGCTTTTGAATGGTTTCTTGGACGGTCCTAAATCCAGGTTGGGTTTGCCAACCCTGAAAATCTGTGCCATCATAACTAATAATAAGTTTTAAATTTCGCATAATAGGCATTGTGAATTACAAGCGAGATTATTCCCTGTAGGGTTAATTGGATTATTGTTCGGGCTAAAAAGCTTTCTTTCATGCCGATTTGATCTTGAAATAATCATGTTATATTTGCCCAAGATCAATATCTTTCATTGTATCTCTTTATTACTTTAAGGGAATTAATTTATCATGAACGATGATGGGCCGGAAAGATGGATGAGTTTGGCCCTTGATCTCGCTATTCGAGGTCGTGGAATGGTTGAACCCAATCCTATGGTTGGGGCGGTATTGGTGAAGGATAATATTGTGGTTGGGATTGGTTGGCATCAAAAATTTGGTGGTTTGCATGCAGAAACCGAAGCTTTAATCCAAGCAGGTGAAAAAGCCCGTGGAAGTACTTTGTTTGTTTCCTTGGAGCCATGTTCGCACCATGGGAAAACCCCTCCCTGCGCAAATGCTATTTTAAATTCGGGCATTTCTAAAGTGTTTGTGGCTATGCGTGATCCAAATCCGTTGGTGGCTGGCAAAGGTATTGATTTTTTGCAGGCTCATGGAATTGAAGTGGTGGTAGGTGTTGGGAAGGAAAAAGCTGAAACCATCAATGGGCCTTTTATCAAATTTTACCTGCACTCAAAACCATTTGTTATAGCCAAGTGGGCAATGAGTTTAGATGGGAAGATAGCGACAAAATCAGGGGAATCTAAATGGATAAGTAATGATAAATGCAGAGAAAAAGTTCATCAATTGCGTGGCTTGGTCGATGCTATTTTAGTGGGGATAGGAACGGTGATTCGTGATGACCCAATGTTGAATGCAAGGCCGGAAGGGTCCAGAAAACAAATCCGAATTGTAATTGACCCAAATGCCAGGATAAGCCTTTCCTCTAAAATTGTGCAGTCTGCAAAGGATTATCCAACAATAATTGCTGTGCGTGAAAATGCTTCGCAAGAATCCAAGGTTGCATTACGATCACTTGGGTGTGATATGTTAGAAATTTCGTCGGCTTCCCCTATTGAAGTTGTTAATGAAATATTAAGTCATTTGGGTCGGTTGGGCATTCAAAACCTATTGGTGGAGGGGGGCGGGAAAACACTTGGCAGCTTTTTTGATGCTTCTCAGGTTGATGAAATTCAGGTTTATATTGCTCCAATAATTATTGGCGGTGAAGATGCTATTACGCCAGTAGGGGGAATTGGAATTCTCGAAATGGCGAATCGACAAAAATTAGCTTCTTTTTCCAGTGAGATGATTGGTGATAATATTCTGTTATCGGGTAGACTTAAACATTATTACTCTGAATAAATTATTGGGTGTTTATGAAGGCAACTACTTGGGGAAAAGAACTTTGGGCTAGATATTCTCCAAACTACGAATCATTTACATCGTTGTTTGTTTCATTTATCGTTCATATTACTTTGGTTGTTTTGATTATGATGCTTAGTTGGGAAGGGCTGAAAAAAGCAATCATTGGAGATGTGAACCGCAGGCTTGGAGTTTCTTCAGTAAGAGTTGGTGGTGGCACCTCATCGGGTTCTCCAGATTCGAAAGAAAACGATGATGTCATCAAGTCTTTACCTAAATTGAAAAACCAAGATAAAGAAATAATGCCGGAAATACCCTTAAAGTTAGACCCCTCGCCAACAGAAAAAATTCAAGTTGATAAGACAGGCGGAAAATCGTTGGTGGAAGATGCCAATACCAAAGCACAGGAGTTATCCCGAATCGGGCAGAATTTGAAAAGTAAACTGATTGATGGTTTGAAAGGTGTTGGGAATACAAAAGGTGGGGGCGTTGGCGATGGCCGGGGC
>Ga0209596_1003253_pt1 | contig 12896 bp, 14 predicted proteins | sample M_130807_MF_Meta_FD_187314 | JGI IMG/M metagenome (GOLD analysis project Ga0209596, IMG submission 187314) | Freshwater microbial communities from Lake Montjoie, Canada to study carbon cycling - M_130807_MF_MetaG (SPAdes) (version 2) | ecosystem: Environmental > Aquatic > Freshwater > Lake... | reverse complement strand
GCGAATGAGGTGAAGAATTTTTATCAAATATATTATTATCTCGAAGTATTAAAGGAACTCCTAAACTTCTTGCGGTAATTGCCTTTCCGCTATTTTCATTTAAATCACTAACAACAAGATAGTTGGTATTTTTACTTATAGTAGTTTTTATAAAACCACCCATACCAGTAATATATGCTTCTAAATCTTTGTCCCGAAATCCAGTAAATACAAATGATTTGCCTGCAATATTATTATTAATAACTGCACGGGATGTTGCAACAATTGCAGTATTTACTTTTTCTTTGCATTTAAATCCTAAATTATCATAAAACTCATAAAACTTTGGAAGATTATTCAAAAATAATTTTGCGGATGTTTCTGCAATTCCTTCAACTTTTAACAAATCACCTACATTTATTTTGGATGTAAGCAATCTATTCTTTTTATCATGACCTAATATACAAGGATATACATCTGTAATTAATTTTATTTTTTTATAACTAAACCCTCTACCCATAATATTTGAAGCATCCATCAAAATCAAACAATCAATCTCTTTTATTTTTGATAATGCATTGATTATATTATGAACCATTTTCTCTTTAAACCCATTAATTGTCAATAACTCTTTTTCTGTAATATTAACTATCTTCTTAATGTCATCAAAACCTGCATCATAAATCTTTGATATATTTCCAGGTCCCATATATTCAATCTCTGCGGTTTTCATAAAATATTGTAGGTTTTTAATATCATAATCTCTATTTTTATCTCCTACTTTACTAATCATCATTATATCTACGTGCGTATCATTCCATTTATAATCAACTCCTTCTGTCCCAGGCATACTTGGAGAACCATTTGCAGAAGGTGTTAGAACCGTAAGTATATGCGGTATTACATTACCTGAACGAATAATCATTATTCGCGAACCTGGTCCAATTATATTTTTTTCTATAAATGAGCCATTAAATCCGGTTGCTTGCTTTATCTTTACATTATCCAATTCAATTTCTTTAAACATAACAATCGGTTTCATATACATATCTTTGGATACATTCCATTCCACCTTTGTAACTATAACTTCTGCTTGTTCAAGGGTGTGTATCGATTTAAATGCAAAAGATTGTTCTGGATTTTTATCCTTCTGTATTTCGTAATATTTGCTAATATCACTTACAACAATACCATCAATTACATAGTCGCCATGCTCACGCCTTTCTTGAAGTATATTTGAAAGAATTGTTAAGTCAAATGTATTCAGTATTTTATGATTAACCACTTTAAAGCTTTTCTCCTGCAACATTGTAAAACCATTGCTCATTTTTGGATTTATTAATGAATATGCAACAAAATCAACCTTTGATAATATGTCTTTATTGAGAATATCGCTATTTATTGCACCAGATAATGTATTACGAGGATTTGCTCCTTGCTTTCCCATAACACCTAATACATCCCAATTACTTTTTGATATAATTAATTCCCCGCGAACTGCAATATTATTATCAACATCTACAATTTTAAGTTTAGGAACCCCATTTATATATTCTAATAAATGTGTTATATCCTGTCCTTCGGTGCCATTACCACGCGTATATATTTTTATACCTTCCTTGCTATATGTAATAAGGCAACTTACACCATCTAATTTATCGCTTGCTACATAAGGCCCTCCATATTTTGCTTTGTATTTTGTAAGCTCTTCTTCACTATCTTTGATTTTGTTTTGAGAACCCATATAATACGGAAGAACCACTTTATTCTTAACATCGGCTCCTATGCGCTTAAAATATTTATCGGTTGGATATTTTTTATAAACATAATCTTTAATAATATCATATACATCATCTTTGATCAAGTCATTATCGTTGTTAAAGAATGAGTCATCTGCCTTCATAAGAAACTCGATTATATCTTTTTTTTTGTTTTTTTTAATAAATCCAATAGGGTCATTATTAATCTCTGTAATATTAAAGTTCATATTTTTGCATAAATCTATTATATACAGATATATATATCATTTTTATATAAATTATCAATTATAAATATAACATTTAATTTATGCGTAAAGGGATGTATAAAAAAAATATTATATTAAAATATACGAATACGGAATACTATTACTAATGCTTAAAACACTCAATATGTTCTATTATTTTTCGGAAACCGAAGTTGTAAATAACCCTAATATAATTGATAATACTACTCAATCATATGAAAATATATCTGAAATTGATTAAAATATATAATTAAATATCAATTAATAAATATTTTTTTTCATAATATGTATTTATAAATAAAAAATATATAAATATTAAAAATGAAAATTATATTTGAAACCTTATTTGTTGGCTTATACTGTTTGTTTTTATATACAATATTATCTAATATAATAACTTTAAATAAATATATATTTTTATTTATATTAGGATTTTTAAAACATTATTTAAGTTATTATATTGGGATACACGATTATTATTGTAATAACGGTTATGTATGTAATATTAGTAATTCTAAAAAAATTTCAGATACGAAATATCTTGTATTTGATTCTATTTTAGAAGGATTATTATTTATCATTGTTGGTAATTATATATTAAATTATTTCAAAAATAAGTATTTAGGATTTTTTGTTATTGGAGTATTTTTACATTTATTTGCTGAATTATTTTATATTCATAACTTTTTTTGTAAATATAGATGTATTGAAAAAAAATAAAAATATTGTATTTAATTCTTTTTATCTCCATTATTTACAACACAACTATTATGACTGTACTCATTTGGCATATAAGAATGTAATTTACCATAATCATCTTTAAAAGATTCGCGTTGTAATCTTTTGCTATATTTGAAGTTTAATTTAGTAATTCTACTACTGTCGTATAATGATATAATAATTGTTTGCAAAGGTGCATCTCCCCATCTACAATAAAATATATAACCGTGTTCGTCAATTTTATTTACAATATCTTGTATTTCTGGGGAATTCCAAATATTTACATTAATAATATTAAAATTATTATAATACATAATTGGCATACTTAAATCTACTGAATTTCCATTATATTCTTCATTATTAATACTTTTATAAAGCTTCTTAAAATTGTTAAAATGTTCATTATCGCTTGCAAGATTATGTTCAACAAACAATTCATTAATTTTTTCAGATTTATCTTGATAATGTTTTTTGAAGAACTCTTTCATACCGTAATTGCATAGACTACAATCAAGATGAATTATATTAGACATATATATATATTCCTTGTCTCTCATTAATTCAAATAAATCATATTTTATTGGTTCCTCAATAATACTATCATCATCTATACGCATAACATAATCATAATCTTTCGTGTATTTATAAAAGTTTTTTAACCAAAAATAACACATAGAACGATATTTTTGATTACGCCAATAAGGAACTATACGATGCTCAATAATACTATTCATTTTATCAATGTCGATATGTTTAGGAACGCAAAAATCTTCGTCGTCTATTTGCTTAAATTTTAGTAAATCGCGACATTCTCCACGAATACCTGCAATAATTTCTTCTTTTGCCTCATCAGTATAATCCCCTTCATGTAGTATAATTACAGGATATTTATATTTTGCATTAAAGTTTTTGAAAAGAAAATATAAACTGGTTTTTAAATATACCCTTCTTTCAATAGTATTTTGTGTCAAAATAAAAATTCCACCTTTAATCATTATAAAATATATAATGTATTTTAGTTTTATATATTAGTAATATTACTAAAATTAGTAATAGTTTTGATATTTTTCTAATGTATCCTTACTTTCTACTTTGTTAGTATCCTTCTTATCATCTATACCATATAATTTATATTTATTATATAGTTTGTAAGTTTCTAAATCTTTGTCGCTTATCGCTTCATTTAAAAATGCAAAACTATACAAAACTATCTCACAACTTCTATCTTTGTTGATTACAAAAGGGTCGCCATGAATCTTTATTCCTTCGTCAGTCTTCCTCTTGAACTGGTGTTTAGTATTATTAAAATAAAATACAACATCATCCTTATTTACTATTAAACCTAAAAATACAATATCCTTCTTCAATGTCTTCAATTTAATATCTTTTATATTGAAAACTTTATCTTCTATTAATATTTCTATTGTATATGTTTCTTCTAAATATGCAATGTCATAAGAATCCTTTTTGTCCAATAATTTTGACAAAGTATTTGATAAATTAATACCTTCTTTTGCTTCATCCTTATCTGTATTTTTGCTATTATTTTCTTGAGTTTTGATATTAATAACTATATTCTTATTATCAATACCATAAATTGTAAATAGGTTATTATTTTTACCAGAAAAACCTTTGAACTTGAACATAAATAATATTGAAAATGTGCTTATTGCCTTGTTATTGTTATATAAAACAATATTTGAGGGACCCTCGATGCTTACCCTATATATATTATACCCATTCACTAATGGGTTAAGTTCATTCAATTCTTTCGTGAATTCATTGCTACTTAATTTGAGTTTAATACCATTATTAGAATCCTTATTATCTGTAATCCAATCTAATTTTTTGATATTATCATTATTATAAGACGAAATCATTACTTTAAATTCTTTCCTTTTTAACAATTTGAAAAAATTAAAGTGGTCTATTGTATTGCCTTCTGTTACATTATTTGAATCTTTTTCATCTGCTGTATCAACTGTATCAACTGTATCAATATCACTCTTTATAGGAGGAACTTCTACAATCTTTACAATATCTGTATTATCCGCTTTTTCTGTTTTTTCTGTTTTTTCTGTTTTTTTATTACCAAAAAACTCTTTCGTATTTTTAAAAAACTTTGTAATATCTCCGGAATCATATACTATTATAAGCATTATTAATAACCCGATTAGTATACCTATGAAATAAAATAAATAATTAATCATTATCAATCTCTTAATATAATAATTTAAAAAAATATATAAGAAATAATAATTAATATAATATAAGAAAGGATAATATGAACAAGGATAAACTAAATAATATTGATACTATCGATATTATGTCATTTTTAAATAGTATGCAAAGTATGCAAAAAGGGTCTAATACAAAGAAGAAGAGTTCTTCTAGAAGCAGAAGTTCTATAAAGGAAGAAGATAGTGTATCTAGTGTATCTATTAATGAATGTTGCGAGGAGGAAGAATGTTCTACTAAAACAAATGTAGAAAAAAAACTTGTAAATAAAAATATTGAAGACGTCGCGGAGGAAGACGACGAAGACGACGAAGACGACGAAGATGACGAAGACGATGAAGATGATGAAGACGATGAAGATGACGAAGACGATGAAGATGACGAAGACGATGAAGATGAAGATGACGAAGATGACGAAGATGACGAAGATGACGAAGACGATGAAGATGACGAAGACGATGAAGATGAAGATGAAGATGGTGAAGGAGGTCTAACTTCCGAAGATTTATATAATATTTTTAGTAATTTCTTTACAGATGAATACGGGGTTTCAATCGCGACATCCTTGTCAAATATTGCATTTGAACTTAACAAACTAAATAAGAATCTAAAATCTAAAAAGTGATTATTATATAAATATAAATTTATTATATAAAACAAAAATGAATAATAGTTTAAAATGGTTATGTAAAAAATGTAATTGTATGATAGATAATTGTATTGATATGGATTATCACGATAATACAATGCACCCAGATTTTGCAGATAAATATGTGCGTTCGTGGTTTAAAAATGGTAAAAAAGGGATGTCGCCTTATGATTAAATAGTAACTATAGGTGTCTTTAACAATATGCATTCCATAATTTTTTGTCAAGCTTGTGATTATTATTTTTATTATCTTTTAAGTAAATACCATATTTGCCTAAATATAAATTATATTTATTTCCTAAATATTCAACAGGTTTAGGAAGCGAACTTATGAAGTTAATATCTTTGGTTGTTAATTGTTCCTTTGTAATTTTTTTCCATTTAAGATATGGTTCAATATTAGTATATTTATCTACTTCTTTGTTGTAATAGCATATACCGTATCTTGTTGTATGAATTCCGGTTTCTTTTGTTTTTTTTGCATTATCATTTACGTTATTCGTTGTTCCTTGATTATAATCTTTCGCATTTTCTATTGAAAATTTAATTTTAGAATATAGTTCATTCAATATAACATCCTTTGTAATATTTGCATTAATAATTTTATCTAGTTCATTTTCCATTTTTGCAGTAAACTTTAAATCACATAAATAAGGGAATGTGTCAAATATATACTTAATTACTTCTAATCCTAATTCAGTAGGAACAAGAAGGTCTTTTTGCTTCCCGCCCAGATTAATTTTCTTTGCTGATATAACAAATGTCTTATTCTTTTTAAAACATTCAACTTCGTATTCTTGTTGCGGATTTGTTCCAATCTCAACATATTTCTTTTCTAAAAGTTTATCAATAATCGACGAATATGTTGATGGCCTACCAATACCTTCCTTTTCTAATTCCTTAATTAACTGAACTTCGTTATAAAGTGAGGGTATATTGTCTATTGTTCCTTGTGATGAATACTCTTTTGATATAGATATATAGTTATTATTTTCAATGTTTTTAAGGAAGACATTGAAGTCTTCATGGTTTTCTATATTATTATCACATAATATTGTGAACCCTTGCTCTTTCAAAAATGACTTTGTAGAACAAAATAAATATTCAGAAACATCTGATTTAAATGCAAGATGCAAATCGATATATATCGCATCCGTCATTAAAGATGCGATAGTTCTATTCCATATAAGCTCATATAACTTTTCATGATTTTTTGTAGAACCTTCAAATGATATTGTTTTGTATTTTGGGTTCGTAATTCTAACTGCTTCGTGAGCTTCTTGCGCATTTGCAATTTTTGTTTTGTATGTTCTATATTTGGCGTATGAATCACTATACGTTTCTTTAATATATGACAAAATCATCTTCTTTGCATCTTCTGCAATATTTGTTGAATCTGTTCGCATATAAGTAATATAACCATGTTCGTATAAGTCCTGCGCCAATTTCATAGTTGTCTTTGAATTAAATCTGCATTTATTATACGAGTCTTGTTGCAGTGTTGTAGTAGTATATGGCGGAGACGGACTAACATTCCTTATTTTTGTTTCATAACTTATTTTGTATGTTGTATTAATATGTAAATTACTAAATATCTCTTTAACAATATTAATATCTCTAATCTTATATTCTATAAGTTTACCTTCACCATTGCCTTTATCATCTGCATTATCCATATAAATATTTAATGTTCCTAATATTGAGGTTTCTTTGTTAATAGAAAACTTACATTCAATTGTCCAATAGGGTATAATCTCTTTGTTAATAATACGATTACGTTGATTAATACACATAATAAGACCGGGTATTTGAACTCTACCTGCGCTTAAATAATTTTTGTTAAATTTATTCCATAATAAAGGAGATACTTTGTATCCTATTAATCTATCAACAATACGCCTTGTTTCTTGTGCATTCACTTTGTCCATATCTATTGTTCGCGGATTTTGAATTGCATTTATAACGGCGTGTTTAGTAATCTCATTAAAAGTAATACGATGACATACCTTATCTTTTATAATATTACCTAAACATTTTTTAAGACTATATGCAATTGCTTCGCCTTCTAAATCCGGGTCCGCAGCTAAATATATAATATCTGCTTTTCTTGCCAACTCTTTAATATTTTTAATAATGCTCGGAATTGTTTCAACATAAGTTATATCCCAAGTATCTGTATCAAACCCTAATGTATTTTTTGGTAAATTATAAATATGCCCTCCTGAAAACGTAACAGTTGCATCAGCATCCCCTAAATATTTTTTAATCGTTTTTGTTTTTGTGAAACTTTCAACAATAATAAGCGACTTCATTATATTTTATATGTGTTTTAAAATTTAAAAAAATAATATCAATTTTTTATTAATATCTATGGTAAGAAGGCGAAGGGTTTCTTCTTCCAGAAGAACTTGAAGAAGACTTCTCATTTAATCTCGCAGCCGCAAATCTTGCTTTTTGTTCTTCGCGTTCTTTCTTTCTTCTCTATATTTTCTATTAAATTCTTCAGTTTCTATTTTTACTCGCGCTTGTCGCTCTTTCGCCATTTGAACTTCTTTTTCTGCTTCTCTATTCACCTTTTTGTATTCAGCATATATTTCATCATGTGTCATATTTTTAAACCTATCTGTCCAAACCTTTTTTAATGTTCCCGCTTTGTATTTTTCAAGTGCTTTTGTAACAAGAACATACCCTCTCATCTCTTCCTTTTCTGTAGGTTTTTTTTGAACCATTTTCTTTAACTCATTTATAACTACACCTGTCATATCTTTGTCTAATTTTTCAAATTTAGTCACTAATGTAATCATTTTAGTTATGTTTTCAGCTTTTTTTCTTTGTCTTTCCGTTTTTTATCTTGCTGTCTTTTCTCTTTCTTCTCTTGTTTTTTCTTTTTCACTACTACTACTACTTTTGAACATATATCTATTAAATAAATATATAAATATTGTTAATATATATATTATAAATGTCAGAATATTATAAAAAAATATTGACTGATGAGGTTAAAAATGCTGTTGTTAAAGAATATCATGATGAGCAAAAATATATAAATGAAAAGAATGAACTATTTAAAGATTATAATAATTATATTGCAAGCTATGAATATGAAAAGGCACTATCTATCGAAAGTATATGCGAAGATATAGAAGCATACGAGAAAGCTGGCGCATATTATTACGAATTAATACTTTTTTATTTTCATGATTTTTTATCATCATTCAATTATAAAAAATATATATATTTAAGATTTTATAATAATATAAGAAGCGATGTATATTATTCAAGTAATACGAGCGGGACTACTGAAATAAATATTGATAATCTTGTATCCGTTATAAATGATGTCGATAATGTATCTATTTTTAATAATAAATATATGACTGATGAGATACACTTAATTTTCATTGACATAATTTCTAAAAGAATTAAAGACGCATTTGTATTTGATAATTATTATCGCAATAACATAAAGCAGCCCTATCAATATAAATCGAACATTTATAATTATTTAATAAAAGACTTGGTATATGATTATACGAATATATTAGACCAATATATACTATTATCTCCATGTGAATACGATGATGTATTTCTAAATAATGTAAGCCTATATAATAATATTAAAACGGATGCGCATATTATTGATGGTATTAACAGAACTATATATGGTATTGATTTTGATACATTCATAGACTTTTCATTTATTATTAAATATTATTCAGAATACTTTTCAAGAGATGGTGTTAAAACTCTTAATACATTCTATTGTGACAAAATGCCCGCATTAGTAATACCTGAACTATATAAAATATTTTTGAACAATATAAAAAATTCAAAAAACATTAATGAATTATATGAAAAAACAAAATATATATACAACATAAATATTGAAGAAGAGGTTCGCGATCTAAATAAAGATTTGCACCCTAATATATCGGGATTAATATTCATTTGCAAATGCAATTATGTTTATAAATTATGGCAAATGATATTTAACAAACACAAATATTATCATTATCATTATCCTGATAAAAAAACGATTGCAACAATAAATGAAAATATCATATTTGATAATATCAAATAATAGAAGAAGATATGATAAAAAATGATAGGAAATAATTATTGTTAAATAATAACATGAGACGTTCTACAAAGTCGGCGAATTCTCTTACTTCTACAAAGTCAGCGGATTCTCTTTCATCTTTAACATCGTCAAGATCAAAATCTAATTCGAATATATCAAATATAGAAGAAGATATTACAAGAATATCAAATGACTATTATTATTATAATGATGTATTTACAAAGAAAATAAACAATGTCGTTGATAGATATGAAGAGAGAACGAATAAACTATATATTAATTTTATGAATATAGAAAATGATTATAAACGATTGAATGCAAAGATTGAATGTATTACAAATGACTTACAAGAATGTAAAAATATATGTATTGCAAATAATAAAAATGAACAACAGAACATCAACAATAAATATAATATTCGAGATAATATTGATAAAATAGAAAACCTTTGTAAATATATATTAGTATTTCTATACATATACACAATATGGGTTATATGTATGATTATTAACTTTCATTTGAAAGGAACCATGCTTTTATAATAAAAAATGATATAATATCAATTATAATATTAATTAAATAATGAACCCATTAGTAGTCTCTAGAATTATAACAGGTTGGATGGCTGTAATTTCAATATCGATGGTTTCTATAATCACGAATTATCCAAATGATACTTCGTTCTATCGGTTTGGTCCTCAACCAGACCTTGTTATATTAGGGTTTGTAATAGATACGCCGGGAAAATATTCTGCAGTCGTATTATATGCATTAGTTAATACAGTAATACGAAACCTAAATGATAATGTTATAACTCCTTGGATTATTCTAAATGTGCAAAATTTAAAGGCGCCTATTGCACAAGATGAAGAAACTTGCAATATATATCGACTACATTACGAGATTTCAATTATCAATACTATATACTTTTGGTTTGATTGGCTTATATATATTAATATGCTACTTGCGCAGATTGATATGTTTTTAATTGAACTAATTACAGATATATTTGCAATTTGCTTTGTAACACGATGGTATATTATAAATAAAAAAAATACACACTTAATAGCAAATATATCGACATTGTAAATATTGTAAACAAAAAAGATGTGTTATATATGCTCGTAATCGTCATTTATATATTGAATATCCTTGTTCTTATCAAAAGACATATTTTGTTTTTTCATTAAATTATTATATTTTGCTTCTAATCTATTATAGCTCTCATTTGTATAATGCATATTTATTAGTAATTCATTATATTTCCATTCAATATCATTATAACGCTTACATAATGATTCATATTTATTCTTAACATATTTAAGCTCCCTATCCTTGCTCTCGTATAATATTTTCATTTTATTATTTTTTTCTTTTAGATACAACGCAGAATTACTGTAATCATCGTTATAATCTTTTGCAAATATGTAGTATAATTTATTATACATTATATTGATAAGTAATATTTTATTTATATATATTATATATGTTACATTTATATAAATATATTATATAATGGAATCCTCAAAATATGGTATAATTACGGTATAACCATTTTCTATAATAGTATCAAACCGATATAATGTAAAAAAATCAACATTAATTATTAGATTATTTAATACTAAATATTTATTTAATAATTTATTAGTATAATAAATCAATTCGAGCCAAGTTCTTAACTCGTCTTTTAATATATAGAACAATGGCGGATATATTACATCATCATTGTCCGCATCAAGACCAAGTAATATATCTATATTTGATAATTTTAATTTTATACATGAAGCGTCTTTGAATATTTGAGGAAGTTCTGAAATAATAATACTATAATGATATTTTGCAAAATTATCAACACTTATTTCCGACATATAATATAATTCTTCCAATTCTCCTGTATTACTATCATAATACTTATCAATATTATCATCTTCGTTAATAATCTTTAATGATACAAGATTAAAAATATTTAAAGATGTATAGAACAGCCTATTTTCATCATTACATATATTTCTAATAAACTTGAACTTGTATTTATTATTCCTGCGATTATTACCATATATGACGATTTCTTTCATGCAATCATTATATATATATTTATATATTTGTGTATATATATCATATGGTAATATATTTAAATAATTCATTTATAATATACTATCTAATATATTCATATATATTATGAATATTCATAATATATATGAATATTCATAATTAGTCATAAAAAAATACTTTCCTCATTTACAATATACCCATCCAGTAGTGGAGTTCAAATATAATTGCTCTTTCAAACAGGGTTAATTTATTATTTCTGTCTTCCATTTGTTTTTGATGTATTTTATTTTCTTCTTGCAATAATTCATTAATATTTACTTCAATATCAATTTCATCTACAACTTCTAAAACAGGTGAAAAGGAGTTCCTTCTATATTGCATATATTTTCTATTACTATATTTATTATAATTTACAATTTTCATTTTGCTTATATAGTAGAATAGTATATAAATACTATTAAAATAGTATATAAATATAATGAAAAATAAAGGGTTAAATAATTTTGATATAGTATATTATATTAATCTCTCGCATAGAAAAGATAGATATATTCATATCAATAATGAATTAAGTAAAACAAATATAGACCCTAATAAAATAAATAGAATTGATGCAATCTATAATATTAGCAAAGGATGTTTAGGATGTTCTAAATCACATATTTTAGCATTAGAAGCATTTATCAACACATCGAATGAAATTCATAATTGTATTATTTTGGAAGATGATTTTGCATTTACAGAAAACCAAGATGATATAAATAATTTAATAAATCTCTTTTTTGAAAATGTTGATACATTTGATGTATTAATGTTGTCAAGTAATACATTAAATGAGGAAAAAACAATATTACCATTTATTACTAAAATTAATGACGCGCAAACATTATCAGGTTATTGTGTATCTAAAAAATTTGCACCTATTTTGTTAGATAATTATAGGGCTGGTTCTGAACAATTAGAAAGAACCGGAAATAATAATTTATATTGTGTTGATATGTATATGAAAATATTACAACCGCAATCATTATGGTTTTGTCTAAATCCAAAAATAGGGAAACAAATTATGTCATATAGTGATAATGAAAATATGGTAGTATCATATAATTGTTAAAATATAAAAAATATATATTACTATTACACTTTGTATTACTATTACACTTTGTATTACT
>Ga0209596_1003251_pt1 | contig 12897 bp, 8 predicted proteins | sample M_130807_MF_Meta_FD_187314 | JGI IMG/M metagenome (GOLD analysis project Ga0209596, IMG submission 187314) | Freshwater microbial communities from Lake Montjoie, Canada to study carbon cycling - M_130807_MF_MetaG (SPAdes) (version 2) | ecosystem: Environmental > Aquatic > Freshwater > Lake... | reverse complement strand
GCAAGAAAAGAAAGGCATGAAAGTAGGGTTTGTAAATATATTTGGGAAGCCAAACGCAGGTAAAAGCACTTTACTGAACGCCATCATGGGTGAGAAGATGGCTATTGTGTCCTCCAAAGTGCAAACTACGCGCCATAGAATAAAGGCCTTTTTAAATAAGGTAGATGAGTATCAAGTCATTTTCTCAGACACGCCAGGGATTATTGATCCTAAATACAAGCTGCATGAGAAGATGATGGGAGCGGTTAAATCGGCTTTAGAAGATGCAGATTTGGGTCTTTTGATGGTGGATGTTCGGGATGATTTTGATGAAATTGATGCGATGTTTAGTGCATTGAAGCTAAAAGTGCCATGTATTGTGGTCATGAATAAATCCGATTTGGCTGCTGGTGGCAGGGTGAAAGAAGCAAATGCGTATTTTAGTGCAAAGCCTTATTGTACCAAAATAATTTCAATTAGCGCATTGAATATCAGTGATATAGATAGGTTAATGAAAGTTATACTTGAGCTTATTCCTGAAGGAGGTCACCCGTTTTTTGACCAAGAGGATTTGAGTGATATGCCTACTAAGTTTTTTGTAAGTGAGATGATCCGAGAAAAGATTTATCAGTTGTTTGGGGAGGAAATTCCTTATCATACTGCTGTGCTGGTGAATTCGTTTAAGGAGCAGCCGCTTCTTACAAAAATTCAGGCCGATATTGTGGTGAACCGTGAAACGCAAAAAGCAATTATCATTGGTCAAGGAGGTAAGATGATTAAGGAGATTGGTAGTTTGGCAAGAAAGGATATAGAGGAGTTCATTGGTTCCAAAGTGTATCTTGAACTGTTTGTAAAGGTGAAGCCAAAGTGGCGTGACAATGATATGAAATTAAAAGAATTCGGGTATTAATAGAAATTGACAAAAATTACAAATAATGTAATGATTATCAATTATTTATATAATGTTTTTTGAATATTAAATTAATGTTTTATGAGTTATACAGTGGCAATTGTTGGAAGGCCAAACGTAGGGAAAAGCACTTTGTTTAATCGTTTCTTAGAGGAGCGTAAAGCAATTGTAGATGATATTAGCGGTGTTACAAGAGATCGTCAATATGGGGTGACAGAATGGAATGGTAGAACCTTTAATGTAATTGATACAGGCGGTTTTGTGCCAGATTCTAAAGACATGTTTGAAACTGAGATCAGAAAGCAGGTTAAAATCGCTATTGAAGAAGCCAATGCCATCATTTTTATGGTGGATGCTGCAGTAGGTTTGACCGATTTGGATTCGGCTATGGCAGATATGCTGAGACGCAGTATTAAGCCGGTTTATGTTTGTGTCAATAAAGTAGACAATTCTACCCGTGCCTTAGAAGGAACCGAATTTTACGGAATGGGGTTTGAACATAATTATTTTGTGAGTTCTATTTCGGGTAGTGGTAGTGGTGAATTATTAGATGCCGTGACATCAGGTATGATAGATGAACCAATGAAAGTAGTAGATGCTGATTTGCCAGAAGGTGCTGAACCTGAGGAGGCAATTGCCATCCCTAAAATTGCGATTATGGGTCAACCTAATGTGGGCAAATCCTCTTTACTAAACGCTATGGTGGGACAAGACAGAACCATCGTAAGTAATATAGCTGGAACCACTCGTGATACCATTCATACGCATTACAATATGTTCCAAAAGGAATTTGTATTAATAGATACAGCGGGTATTCGTAGAAAGAATAAGGAAAAGGACGATTTGGAGTTTTATTCAGTTATTCGCGCTATTAAAGCCATGGATGAAGCGGATGTTTGTTTGATGGTGATAGATGCTGAAAAAGGAGTAACGGCCCAGGATTTAAGTATTTTTAGCCTTGCTGCTAAGAAGGGAAAAGGGATTGTGGTTTTAGTCAATAAATGGGATTTGATTCCAAAGGAAACGAATACAGCTCGTGATTTTGAAAAGAAAATCAAGGACAAACTGGCACCTTTTACTGACGTACCCGTATTGTTCATTTCTGCCCTTGAAAAGACACGTATTTTTAAAGCGATCGAATTAGCCTTAGAAGTATATGAGAATAAGCACCGTAAGGTAGCCACCTCTAAGCTAAATGAAGTAATGTTGAAAGTGGTCCAAAATTATCAGGCACCAGTGGTGAGAGGACATATTATAAAAATTAAGTTTGTATCTCAATTGCCTACAAGAGTGCCTTCTTTTGCCTTTTTTACCAATTTCCCGGATGATATTAAGACTCCGTACCGAAATTATCTAGAAAATCAGGTGAGAGCCAACTTTAAGTTCACAGGCGTGCCAATTAGAATATATTTTAGAAAAAAATAATATTAAAGAAAATTTGGAATTTTTGCTTTTCGGAGATATCTTCGCCAACGTATTTTTTACCAAACTTAAAACATTTTTACAATGAAAAAAGTATTCGCAATCTTAGCTATCGCTGCTTTAACAGCATGTGGTGGTGCTTCTACTGAAGCTAAAACTGATACAGCTGCTACAACAGTTGATACTGCTGCAACTGCAACAGTTGATACAGCTGCTGCTGCAACAGTTGATACTGCTGCTAAAAAGTAATTTAGATTTTCTAAATAACTTCTTGCAAGAAGGTCCTTCCCGATTAAATCGGGAAGGATTTTTTATTTTAGGGGGTACCTCCATAATTTTGATACTAGCTTAATAAGTTAGACCCTACCCAAATAAAGTTTGGCATCAATATTGCATTATGTAAGGCTGATATATTACCTTTCTTGACTCTAAAAAGGGTATGTCATTTTGACTTTATTATAAAATGAAAACGAGTGAATAAGCAAATTTTATTTAGTGGAGAAGACGAGAATGAATTTATACCTCTATTCCCTTTTAATGAACAGGATCCAGAAGGGGATAAGGATTTGGTGATAGATGATATCATCCCCATATTACCCTTACGAAACACTGTTTTATTTCCTGGTGTTGTCATTCCAATTACAGTTGGACGAGATAAAAGTATTCAAGCAGTAAAGGCTGCGTATGCGAAGGATAAATTAATTGGTGTCGTATCTCAAAAGGATGGCAATATTGAAGACCCGCAACCCATAGATTTATGTAAAGTAGGGACCATTGCAAAAATCATTAAGATGATAAAAATGCAAGACGGAGGCACCACCATTATTATACAAGGAAAAAAGCGATTTGAATTATTAGAAATGAAGGAAGAAGATCCTTTTTTCAAAGCAAGTGTTGCAGTGTTGTCTGAAGAAAAAGTAGATGGAGAAGATAAAAATTTCCAGGCATATTTATCTAATATTAGGGACTTAGCTACTCAAATCATACAATTATCACCCAACTTTCCATCTGAGGCAAGTATGATTTTGAAAAATATAGAAAGTCCTATCTTTTTAATCAATTTTGTAAGTAGCAATTTAAATGCAGACTTATCTGCTAAACAAGAATTACTAGAACAGAATAGTATTTCCTTGCGTGCTGAAAAATTAATTCAATTTCTACAGCAAGAATTGCAATTTGTGGAGTTGAAAAATAAAGTAGCCAATAAAACACGAACGGAAATTGATAAACAACAAAGAGATTATTTTTTACAGCAACAATTAAAAAGTATCAAGGATGAATTAGGCGGCGATGTGAATGATCGCGAGTTGGTGGAGATGAAGAAAAAGGCAGAGAACAAGAAGTGGCCTGAATCTGCAAAAAAATTATTCCAAAATGGGTTGGAGAAGTTAGAACGTATGCATTCCAGTACACCTGATTATTCAGTGGTGTATAATCACTTAGATTTATTATTAGACTTGCCTTGGGATGAATATACCGATGATAACTATGATTTGAAAAATGCCAAAAAGGTGTTAGATGCAGATCATTATGGTATGGGTAAAATAAAAAATAGAATCATTGAATACTTAGCGGTATTGAAAATAAAAGGGGATATGAAAAGTCCTATTCTTTGTTTTTTGGGCCCTCCAGGTATTGGTAAAACTTCATTAGGAAAATCTATTGCGCATGCAATTGGTCGCAAATATATTAGAGTGAGTTTAGGTGGGTTGCATGATGAAAGTGAAATTAGAGGTCATCGTAAAACCTATATTGGTGCGATGCCTGGACGTATCATACAAAGTTTACGTAAGGTGAAAACTTCTAATCCAGTCATGATTTTAGATGAGATTGATAAGATTGGTAAAGATCATAGAGGAGACCCTTCTTCCGCATTATTGGAAGTATTAGATCCCGAACAAAACAATAGTTTTTACGATAATTATTTAGAGACTGAATATGACTTGAGTAAAACATTATTTATTGCAACAGCTAATGATATAAGTCAAATTCAACCCGCTTTAAGAGATCGTTTAGAAATTATTGATTTAAGTGGTTATGCAGTAGAAGAAAAAGTGGAGATTGCTAAAAGACATTTATTACCCAAGCAAAAAACAGCACATGGCTTAGATAAAATTAATTTTAAAGTACCTGATACCGTGCTTGAAAAAATGATTGAAGATTATACACGTGAAAGTGGAGTGCGTGAATTGGACCGTCAATTAGCTTCCATTATGCGTTATCAAGCAAAAGAATTGGCTTATAAACATAAGGTAAAACCTACAGTTTCTAAATTGGATCTTTTAAAAATATTGGGGCAGGCAAAGTATAGTAATGAATTATATAAGACGGTGAATATGCCAGGGGTAGCCGTTGGTTTAGCTTGGACTTATGTTGGAGGGGATATATTATTTATTGAAACATTATTATCCGAAGGAAAAGGCGAGTTAAAGTTGACGGGAAACCTAGGAAATGTAATGAAGGAGAGTGTGTCCACCGCACTTACTTATTTACAAGCCAATGCTAAAAAAATAGGAGTGGATCCTGCCTTGTTTAATACTAAGTCGGTGCATGTTCATGTACCTGAAGGGGCAGTTCCTAAGGATGGTCCAAGTGCAGGGATTACGATGTTAACAGCGCTTACATCTGCTTTTACAGGGCGAAAAGTAAAGCCTTATTTAGCAATGACAGGAGAAATAACATTACGTGGTCAAGTATTACCGGTAGGAGGGATCAAAGAAAAAATATTAGCAGCAAAGAGATCCGGGATGAAGGAAATTATTCTTTGTACTCAAAATGAAAAAGATGTGAATGAAATTGAGCCTAGTTTTATTAAAGGAGTCCAGTTTCATTATGTAAAAAATATGCAACAAGTGCTTGACTTAGCATTAGTTTAAGTTGATTTTCAACTGTTCAATCCCTAGCTTTGTAATATGTGCCTCATTCAAGACATATCTAAAAAGTTAGGGGTTTTATTTTTGTTCTTAAGTATAGGATCAAAGCCTTTATTAGCGCAAACCACGCAGTATGTTTCAGGCCGTGCATCCAATGCAGTATTTAATTTTTTATCATTGCCCTATTCAGCCAAAGCAACTGCTTTAGGAGGAATTAATATTAGTTCCTTGTCATCTGACTTAGGTTTAGCTATGTATAATCCTGCATTATTATCTAGTGACATGGATAATCAATTACAAGTTGGCATTAAACCTTATTTATCAGATATCAAACAATATGATGTGAACGGCGCACATTGGATAGCATCAAAAAAAATGGTATTGGGATGGGGTGTGCATTATATGGATTATGGGTCTACTACTATGACCGATGTATCTGGAAATTACTTAGGAGACTTTAGACCGAATGATTACAGTATTCAATTTTCCTTAGCTGGACAATACACACGTGATTTGTATATTGGGTCCACCCTTAAATTGATTCAATCTAATTATGGTTTATATAAATCCTCTGGAATCGCTATGGATATTGGGTTAAGGTATCGATCAAGTGATAATTTATCTCAAATCAGTGTTTTAGTAAATAATTTAGGCACGCAATTTAAAACTTATGTAAACAAAGAGGAATTGCCTTTTAATTTGATCCTTGGTTGGTCCAAAAAATTAGAACATGCGCCATTTCAGTTTTCTATCACTGCCGAAAAGTTATCATTATGGAAGTTAGCATATAATGATACTAGTTTTAATCAACAGCAAGGATATGGTTCTCCATCCTCTTTACAACACTTGATGAATCATTTTATGGTAGCAGGAGATATTTTTTTAGGCACTCAAGCCAGTGTTCAGATAGGTTATAATTTTATGCGCCGATTTGATTTAAATATTCAAGGACAACAAAATTGGATGAATGGCTTTAGTACAGGGTTAGATCTTCATTTTAATAAAATGCAATTACAATATGGGAATGCATTTTTTCAGAAAAATAGCTATCACCATTTTTCAGTTTTTTATCAATTACATAAAAGATAATGTTATATTAGATAGGTTCTACAATAGGAACAATAGTATGTTATAATAATTCAAATTAAACGACTCCTTTCTTGCCAGGAAAAACAGCTTTTGGTTTTTGCGCTTCTTTATTAGGTTTCACTTCTGTTTTTGGAGGGTTAGTGCCTTTTGTATTATTAGGAATAGGTTTGCTTGCAGCTGGAGCAGCTGGCTTTTCGTTCGCAGGGATTTGATAATCAGATTCTGCCTTGATATCATCTATATTTTGATTGTCTGGAATATCATTAATTAAGTTAGTACTATCTTGATTTACAAAATTCACATTTAAATCACCCACTAAGTTAGAAGGTCTTTCAAAGCTTGCATTAGGGTCTAAATTACAGGCAGGGTCATTGGTTACTTTATTCATAAAATACGCCCAAATGGGAAGAGATGCGTGCGCACCTTGTCCAAAATAATTATCGGAGAATCTAATGTATCTATCATCACAACCTACCCAGGCACCTGCTAATAATTGTGGCGTATAACCCATAAACCATAAATCGCTATTATCGTTGGTAGTACCCGTTTTACCTGCAATGGATTGTGCTTTAACATCAAAAGAATACAAACTTCTTCCAGTACCTTTTGAAATCACTCCTTGCATCATACTCACCACCGAATAAGCTGTTACATCATTAATTACTTTTCTACGTTGAGGTGAAAAGCTTTCCAAGACATTTCCGTTTTTATCTTCAATACGATTAATGAAAAAAGGTTGTGCATTATAACCTGCTCCAGGGAACATGGTGTATGCTTGTACCATTTCAAATAAAGAAATTTCAACAGCACCTAAGGCGATAGAAGGGTAGGCTGTAAGGTCGGCTTGTACATTACATTTTTTCAAATAATCTACAAATTGCTTTGCTGCTTCATTTCCTTTGCTATCAATTTGTTTCATAATATAAGCAGAGGCACAGTTACGTGATTCGGCCAAAGCTTGTGCCATTGGCATAGACATCCCAGTACAAGTTTTAGAAGTATTGGGCACCATTCCATATCCCTCAAAATTTTGCTGTTGATCCTGTACAATTGTGGCAGGGGTTAGTCCTGCTTTTTCTATCGCTAATGAATATAATAATGGTTTAATAGTAGAACCTACTTGTCTTCTGGTATTAATGTTAACGTGGTCATATTTGAAGGTTTTAAAATCAACACCTCCCACCCAAGCTTTTACTTCTCCAGTAAATGGATCTACTGCCATGAAACCAGTTTGAAGCATTTGCTTATGATACTTTAAGGAATCCATAGGAGTCATGATGGTATCTATAAATCTGTTTTTATTCCAAGCAAATACGCGCATGTTTAAAGGCTCATCAAAAGTTTTGCGAATTTCTGCATCTTCCATATCTTCTTTTTTCGCATTTCTCCAACGATCAGTTTGTTTTACTGCTAATTCAAGTTGATTGTTGAAGTCTTTCCAAATGGTCCCCGATTTAATATTATTTTGTTTATTAAACTCTCTTTGCAAATAGGCCATATGTCGAGCAACAGCTTCTTCGGCATACAATTGCATGCGAGGATTGATGGTGGTGTATATTTTTAAACCATCCTTGTATAAGTTGTAAGGATCTCCATTATTCTTTTTATGTTCCTTACACCATTTTTTCATGTATTCCCCTAAAGTCATTCTAAAATAAGGCCCTAATCCATTATTCTCATCTAGTTTTCGATAATTGGTTACGATAGGCTTTTCCTTAATTTGATTTGCTTGATCTTCACTAATATATTTTTGGCCTGCCATACGGCTGATCACTAAATTTCTTCTTTCTAAAGCGAGTTTAGGATTGCGATTAGGATTGTATTTGGTAGGAGCGTTAATCATCCCAATTAATAAAGCGGCTTCTTCAACGGATAAACGATCCGGTTCCTTTTGAAAGAAAGTGCGGGAAGCATTACTCACGCCAAATAAATTATCACTAAACGGAACTGTATTTAAATAAAGTGTTAATATTTCTTGCTTTGTAAAATTGCGTTCCAATTTTATGGCAATAATACTTTCCTTCACTTTTTGGATGAATCTTAATAGTTTATTCTTGGTACTCCAGTTGTTCGTAAACAAATTTTTTGCCGTTTGCATACTAATAGTAGAAGCGCCTCCTTGACTTCCTAAAAAAGCAACTGCTCTAAGAAGTCCTTCGCCATCTATTCCATAGTGATCATAAAATCTCTTATCCTCAGTAGCTACTAAGGCTTGTATTAAATAGGGGCTAATATCTCTGTATTTGACGCTAATGCGGTCTTCCAAGTAAAATTTACCCATGGGGGTGCCATCTTGTGCATATACCTGACTGGCTAAAGAGGCTGTGGGGTTTTCAATATCATCTAAGTCGGGCATATCGCCAATCCAACCCCAATTAAGCATTAGTAAAAACAAAAGGATCACGCCTGCCGTGATAAAGTAATACTTCCAAAAAATGCGTATCCAATTTTTAGGTTTTTCAGATGGTTGATTCACTTTTTGCCCTTTCATTATTTATAAATATTTTTTTCCATGAATGCTTTATATTTTATCAAATCAGCATTGTTATTTATTAGAACAATATTTGATTTGCCTAAAATAAACAATTCATATTGTTGGGTAGGGATAAATGAAATAATTTCCTTGGCTAAACGCCCCTTCACTTTATTCAGATAATTTGTACTCTCCGTTAAATTATCAAATGGCCCTATCCAAACAACAAATATCTTGTCCTCGAATTGCAAGTAAGTTACGTCTAATTTTTGTTTTACAAATTCGTCCTGATTCAATTCTTGGAAAGATTTCTGAATCTCTTTTACAAGTATCTCTTTGATATCATGAGTGATTAGGGCTATATAATGAGGCTCAAGTTCGGTTTTTGTAAATCGAAGACCTTCTTCTGTTGTTGTTGATGGGACTTGGGTCTCAGTAATTTTTGGAGTGGGTGTAGGGGCATTGTATTTCAAACTAGGAGGGGCCGCTGCTATATAAACTTCATTTTTAACAGAATCTCCATTGAGTTTTTGTAAATAGGATTCCGTTTCTTTTCTCTTCTTAATTTGTACGATGATATTTTTGGCATAATCTCTAATGCGTTCATTTTGGTGCAAATAAATAATAGAATCAAGTAGAATGAGAGCGGCACTATCTTTTCTTTGTTGAGCTAACATTTTCACTTTTAAAAACTGATAGGGGGCAGACCATTTTGTTTTGCGAAGTTGAACGTCCAGATTAAGTTCTTTGCTTTTTAACCCAGTCCAATTGCCAATAGTACTTAAGAAGTAAGCTTCTTTATATTCTTCTTCCACCGATTTGTCTGCTAATTTTTTACTTTCAACCTTGTTTTTCTTGGAGACATAAATTCCCTTAGGGAAAAGTTGTTGAACTATTTGAATGAGGCTATCTGCTTTTTCTTGATTGCCTTCGTGTATGTATTCACTGGCCATGTCCAGATATGCACGTTCGGTAATGCTATCAACCGCGGAGGTTTTAATGATTTTTAAATATAAAGGGATTGCTTTTTCGAAGTCGTTGAGTTCCAATAGAAAAATTTGAGCTTGTGCTAATGCTTTTTGATTCCACTCTTCTTGAACTCGATTTTTATCATTTTCATCTACAATCAATTTTGCTGAAGTGGTTAAGTCGCCTTCGGATAATTTTTTATTCAAGCTATCCTCTTTGCCTTCTGGTTTATAGCTTGGAATATTTAGAGTACTTGCACTTTGCTGAATCATTCCAGTACTTGTTTTTCTTCGCCATTGATCTACGTTAGGTCGGCCACCCCATTTTTGGGAAAAAGTTTGTTTCCCCATTTCAACCATATTAGGGTTTTCAAAATAAAAATTACTGCTTGTATTTTGACCGGGGTTTAAAATATTTTGATTGTTAGACCCATTTTGTGCGCCAAACGGGTTAGTGTTAAATTGGTTGTTGCCCCATCCTGTATTTCCTTGATTATTTAGGCTATTGTTGTAATTAGTATTTAAAGAGGGTGCGAATGATTTATCTTTTTTGAGCGTATCGTCTAAAAATAATTTCTTCAATTTTTCGACCATCAACTTTTGATTTTTACTCCATTGCGTAAAGTAATTTTTTTGATCTTCTTTATTTAGTGAATAAATATACAATAAGCTATCCTGTTGTTGAAGGAATTGTTGATTGCTCGCGATAGAAGGCATCCATTTTTTTCGGGCAGTGATCGTCTCAAATTGCGGATTTGTTTTAAGAAGAAAAGTAAGGCTATCATAAGCCATTTTACTGATCGCAAATTCATTTTCTTTATAACTAATGTTGGCTAATAATTCAAATGCTTTTTGTTTTTGACGTAATCCGTTTGCATTTTTTTTAATAGATATAATTAACCAATCTTTTGCTTTTTTGAAATCTTCGTTTTTAATAGCAATTTTTGCCATTTCAAAATAAATGATATCTGTGTAAGGTTTGTACCGTTCTTTCTTGGACATATGTTCCAAGGATTCGGTGAGGGTGAGCCAAGGAGTGTTTGTTTGCTTAGAATCAATTAAAATCATATTGATCTTGGCATAGATAGTAATGAGTGGCTGGATGGCTTCTGCATTTGCTCTTTTATACCAATAGTAGGCTTGTTTGTAATTATTGGCTTTGTCCCAAAGTTGTGCAATAAGATAATACCATCTTGTTTTAGCGAATTTATCGGGGGCATTTGCAATCCCTTTTGCCAAGTACGCAGCAGCACTATCATACAATTCGCTATTATAATATCCGTAGGCTAGTAGTTCATTTAAGAAAGGATGTAATCTAGTAGGAAAAACAGCATCTGTTTTTAATAATTGTAGTAAGCTAATTCCCTCATTGAGTGAGTTGATTTCTAAATAATTTCTAGCTTGCCATAATAAACTTTCGTTTCTAATATTTCGATTTTCTAATAAGCCTTCTGTTTCCTTGGTAGCAATACTAAATTTTCCTTTCGTATTTCTAAGATTACTTCCAATAGGCACATCCATTCCATTTTCCTTTTGATCAAAGGAGTAGTTAATGAATTGCAATAAACTTCCTGCTGTGTCAAAATTTTTGTGAAATAAATAAGCTTTAGCTAAAGTGAGATAAGAGTCGTCTACCCAATTATTTCTTAAATCATGTAAAACAATATTAGCGTTACATCGGTATATGATGGAGTCGATACTTTTTTTAGCAGTATTGGATAAGTCGTAATCATAAAAGGGGAGCAGTTCGGTATAGTCCTCTTCATTATTTAATCTTGCATTTTCAATAATTTCATTTAATTCAAGATCGGCGTGAAATATGAAATTATATTGTGACACAGTATTTTGATAAGCTCTTCTCCCTAGAGTGTATTTTTTATTTAATAAAAGTTCATAGGGAAGTGGCCTTTCTTCTTCTGTAGGGATAAATGTTTTTTTAATGCTATCAAAAGATGACTTTGCTTTATCTATTTTATTAAATAAAAGATTGTTAATCTTTTTTTGGTTACTATCTAAAACTGCGTTTATTTTTTTTACAATCTTAGTGTTGTTGATATCTAGTAATGGCTTGTTGGTATCAAGTATTTGTTTTCCGCTAGTTTGAGCTTGTAATGAAGTGCTGATGAGGAGGCAAAATAAGCTTCCTAATAGGATTGTAAATCCTTGTTTTTTGAATGGGTACTTCAGCAAAATCATATTTGTACGAATGTGAGCTAAAAATACAATTAATTCTGTTTATTTAGTACCTTTAACAAGCAACTTTTAATATGGCTATTTTAGATAATAACAATACTTTTAAGCGAAGAAGTAATACCTATCGTTTGGTCATTATGAATGATGATACTTACGATGAAGTGGTAGCTTTCAGATTGTCTAGGAATTCGGTCTATGTGGGGGTGAGTATTTTGTTTATTTTATTGGTAGGTCTTACCATTGCTTTAATCGCTTTTACGCCCCTTAAATATTATATTCCAGGCTATGGTTCCAAGGAAAGCCAAACGGAATTGCAATTGCTTAAAATTAGAACGGATTCTTTAGAGCAAACGATACATTTTAAAGAACAATATTTAGAAGGTTTAAAAAAAGTATTGACCGAAGGGAATCCTCAACAATTAGATACTATTCCTTTACAACTTCCCGAAAGTAAAACATCCAATGACTGATTCTAAGATGAAACAAATGAATCCTTGGGCAAAATATAGCAATTTAGGAGCTCAATTATTGGGGGGTCTTTTGATTTTGTTATATGTAGGCAAAAAATTGGATCTCTATTTTAATCTAAGACCTATGCTCATTTGGATATTGCCTTTTCTATTTATATTATTGACTCTTTTTAAAATCATCAAAGACACTAAGCCTGGAAATGATGCTTAATGTTGTATCATATTGTACCATTTAATCATTCAACCATCTAATATATGAAGTCTAAACATCTTATACCCATTATTATTTTATTTTCATTGATTATGGGAGGTTTGGCAATTATAAATTTATTAGTAAGACAAGGAAGCATTACTGTAGGTAAATTAAAAATTCCTTTTTTAATGACAGTCAATGGGATGCTGCTTTTGATGTCAGTGGTTAATTATTTGCGTTTCATCAAATCGGATAGTAATAATCCGAATGCCATGGTGAGATCGGTGATGTTAGGCACGCTATTAAAGCTCATGGTATTTGCTGGCT
>Ga0209596_1003248_pt1 | contig 12907 bp, 26 predicted proteins | sample M_130807_MF_Meta_FD_187314 | JGI IMG/M metagenome (GOLD analysis project Ga0209596, IMG submission 187314) | Freshwater microbial communities from Lake Montjoie, Canada to study carbon cycling - M_130807_MF_MetaG (SPAdes) (version 2) | ecosystem: Environmental > Aquatic > Freshwater > Lake... | reverse complement strand
GTTGCCGCCACGCCACGTTGGGCCGCTGTAGTCCGGGTTCCGGTCAGCGCCAGCGCCGGGCTCGGTGCCCGGCAGGTAGTAGCTTGTCGTGTCGCGGCCAGCCGTCATGTCGCGGGCGTCTTCCGGCGCGCCGCCGTCGTACGTGCCCTGCGTCGGGCCTGCGGGCGGTGTGGGAGTTGCGGGGGGCACGAAGAAGCTCGGCGGCGGCGCATGGTACGGGATACCGGTCGGCGCGGTGCCAGCGACCACGGGAGCCGGGCGAGCGCCCGCGATCACAGGCGCAGGGGCGCCGGATACTGTAGGGGCTGACTGATGCGCGTCGGGCCGGAAGACGCCCGGGTCGAATACCGAGCCTGACGTCGGGCCGAAGAGGTTGCTGACGTTGCTCAACGTGTTGCCGAACATCGTCGCTCCGCCCGGGGCGCGGGCGATGCGGAGGGCGGCTTTGATGTTTTTGCTCATCCTACCAATCCAGGTTTCGGGCCTACGGGGCCACCGGGGGCGTTGACTGCATCCTTCGCGCGGCGGCGCGCATCCTGCTCATCCTGCTTGCCGAGAACGTGGTTCATGGCGGGCATGATGAGCGGCTTCACGAGGTTCGCGCTCTCGGGGTGAACGGCCAAGTTCTGCGCGATGTCGACAAGCTGAATGCGCTCCTTGGCGATGACATCGTCGGTCTTGATATGCTGATCGGTTTCAGAGAGATCGCGGTCAGACAGGAGCTTCGCAGCCGAGATCTTGGCAGTGTTCTTGTCGCGCTCCTGTTCGTTTTCCATAGCGTGCGCGCGCAGGGCGATGTTGCCCTGCGCAACGCGGGCGCCGAGAGACGTCTCGGCCTCGAACTTCTTCACGCCAAGCTCGGTGTCGGCCTGCGCCTTGCTCGCGCGCGTCTGCGCGTCCATTTGGCCGGTGTCGGCGACCTGCTTCTTGATCTGCAGTTCGGCGATCTTCGCCTGAGCTTCCGGCGTCGGCTGCGCTGCGGCGGTCGGCGGGACCATGAATTGCTGCGGGTTGCTCCACCCGACCGCTCGAAGGGCCGCAGTATCGACGGCGATAGGGTCGTACAGGGTCGGCTGCGCAGCTTGAAGCTGTTTCAACGCTACGACCTTCATGGCGCGCTGCGTCTGGCTCGACGTATTCGGGTCGGCCTGTGGGACAAGCTCGTAGTTGTCCAGGGCCTTAGTGAAGGTGTCCTGGTCCCATTGGCGCGCGGGCGTCTTGTTGCGCTGCCAGAAGCTCTCCGGGTGGTCCCGGAACTCGCGAGCGATCAACTGGAACTCTTCCGCCTGCGACGTGTGCAGGCGCTTGTGGACGGAGTTCTGAATCTTCGCCGCCTGATCGATCAGCGCGATGGTAGTGCCGACCGGAGCATCGGCGCGGCCCTCGCCGACCTGCAATTCGGCGGTACCGCCGACACGCTGCCCGGTTTCGACCATGTTTTGGACTAGGGTCATCAGGGCGGTAGACGGCTCCTTGTACGGGAGCGGCATGACGGCGTTCCCGATGGGCTGGCCACCGGTATCAACCACGGCACCGCCGCCGGGCGGCACGCGGAAGACGTTCGTGTTCTGGCGCGCGCCGGACTTCGCCATGAGGAAGCCCGGGAACGATGCGAACATGCCCGCGTCGAGCAGTTCGCGCCATGCGGCGGTGACGGCGGCAGTGGTGTTGCCCAGGACGTGCAAAAGGCCGATGTCGTAGAAGCCGAAGCCGGGGATGAACTGATATTTGACGAATACGCGGCGCGCCTCGGGCAGCGCCTTCGTGTTTTCGTCGTAATTGCGCGCCACCGACAGCACTTTCGTGGACGAAACGTCGATAGTGACGCGGTACGGGATTTCCAACCCGGTCACCTTGCGCTTGTGCTTGTGCTCGAACCCTTTCAGGTTCAATTCGCAGTAGATTTCATAGATTTCGCGGTCCCGGTCATCCGGGTTTGCCGCATCCGGCGAGATGCCTTGCTGCGCGGCCTTGGCGCGCTGCTCGCTGTCGAGTTCCTGCGGCAGCGGGGTCGACAATTCGACGTCGCGGTACACGCCGAGAATCTGCATGCGCTTCACGGTCGACGGGCGCATCATCGAGCGGTGCGTGATGCGCTTCGCGTTGCTCAAATCGGTCGTGGCGTTGTTGACAATGAGGTCCGTGGCGTCAACAGATTCGGATACGGGCCGGTTCCGCAGCGGGCAGAAGTAGACCTTCTTGAATGCGGTGCCGCCGAAACCCAACATGAGCAACATGCGGTCGGTGTCGGGGTAGTATTCCGACGCCGTGACCGTCAGGTAGTGGTTCATGTCGTTTTCGAGCGCGTTGGCAAGCTCGTCTTCGCCGAGATCGGCGTTGTTGTCGTCGTTCCTGATCTTGACCGGGCCGTCGGTGGGCAAAAGCTCGCTGCGCGCGTTCGCCTGGAAGCGCAAAACGGCCTCGAGCAGCAACGGATGCCGCACGCGGCTCATGCCTTCGACCGGCGCGCCGTCCGCGGCGCCGCCAAGGGTCGGGCTTTCGACGCGCAGGCCGAGCAACTTGATGCCGTTGGCGCGGTCTTCGACCCAATCCTTGCGGCTCTCGATGTCGTCGCGCACGCCGCGCAGCAGTTCGTTGGAAATACGGTTCAGCTCGTCGGCGTCCAGGTCTTCGACGAGGTTGTCGAACCACGCGGGGGGCTTCCTGGGCTCGGCGTTCTCGAGCGGCTCGCCGGTAGTGGAGATCGTGAGCGACCCGTCAGCGTGCTCGACGCGCATAAGGTTGCCCTTGTCGTCGTACTCGTGATGGTCGCCGCTGTCATCCGTGCCATCATCGCCGGTTTCGACGGTGACGCCCTCCGGAAGCTCTTCCGGATCGGGCTCTTTCAGGCGGATGTTAGGCGATAGGCCCGGTGTTAGCGCCATCAGCGGTCAGTCCCCATGGTTTTTCGGCCATTTCCTTGTCGAAACGATCCATGCCTTCATTCGCGGCCACATTATCACTTTCGGCGGTGATTGTGTAGACGCGGGACTGAGTATTCGGCGGCTCTGCCGTCACGGTCACGCGGAACACGCACTTTTTGCTCCCCGCGGGGGCCCAAACGACGTCTACAATGGCTTGGCAATAGATCAAGTTATACCTCGTACAGTGGCTTGACGGCGCCAGTGTGGCGCATGCTGTCGTGCGTCTCGGCGATCCACTCCGGCGCGCGGACCAGGAGCCCGACCTTGCGTAAGTGGCGCAGGGATTGCGATACCGTGTCTACCAAGTCGTCGTGTTTTCCCTTCGGGAACACGCCGCATTGGGTGATAACTTCGTCGGCCCATATCTTATCGGGCGCGTAGACCATGCCCTCGGCGAACAGGTGCTGCACGCTGTACAGGCGAGCCAGCTTGTCCTGCCCCTTGGGGTCGACAAGCTCTACAGAGAAATCCTCATGCCCGTAAAGGCGCCTGATTTCCTGCGACACACTGATGCCGGACGCCTTGTTTTCGATCAGGAGCTTGTCGACCTTCATCAGCTTGCACGACTCGGCGACTTCCTTGATCAGTTCGTGTAGCTGCAGGCGCTTCTGCCACGCGTGCATGAGCATGACGCGCGGCTGATCGCCGCCGCGCTCGGCGCGGATGATAGAATCGAAATTGGCGGCTTCCTCGGTCGACTCCATGAGGCGCCCGCCGGACGCGACGTAGCGGTTCGCGCCGCCAGCGTCAGCGCCGCTGAACACGCCCCAAACCGTCAGGGCGGAATAGTCGTTCTCGGTTTTCTCGGTGTAGGCAGTGTCGATGCTCGCCAGGACGTAATCCATCGGCGGATACGCGGCGCCACTGTAAAGCTGCCACCACTCACGCTTGATGACGCCGCCGCCCTTTGGCTCCGGGCGCTGTTGAAGCTGCCCTGCAGCCTTCCAGGGGCCCAGGCGCCGCGTCAGGTCAGCGACCTGCGGTTTGTCGAAGCGTTCCGGCCACAGAAGCTCGCCCGGCTCCGTGCGAGGGTCTTTCCAGCCGATGCTCGTGACGACGCTGCGCTCGGGTTCGTACTCCATCGGCAGCATCAGATGCGTCCAGCCGTGGTCCGTGGCCAGAATGTGGCCGGTCAGGTCGTCTTCGCCGAGGCGCTGCTGGATGACGATGAAGGCGCCGGTCTTCGGATCGTTTAAACGAGTGGACATGGTTCCGTCCCACCACTCCTTGGTCGACTCGATGGTCGCCGCGGACAGGACTTCGTTGGCAGCGTTCGGATCATCGATGATGATCACCTGACCGCCTTCGCCGGTCACCTTAGCCTCGACGGCGGTGATCATGCGCTCGCCCTTCTTATCGTTCGCGAATCGCGCCTTGGCGTTCTGATCGCCGACCAATTGGAACCGGTCGCCCCACATCTTTTGATACCACGGGCTCTCGATCAGGCGACGGCACTTGACACTGTCGCGCATGGCGAGCGAGAGCGCGTAGGATGCGTGCAAGATCGGCACCCCAGGGCCGCTGACGGGCGAGTTGTACCGCTGCGCCCAAATCCACGCGGGCAGACAGACGCTGGTGACGGTTGACTTGCCCATGCGCGGCGGGATGTTGATCACCAGCCGCTTGATCTCGCCGTCGACTACGGCCTCCAGGTGCTCGCAGATGGCCTCCAGGGGCCAGCCGGGCGTGAACGGAGATGGGTCGACCCAACGCCACGCGTACTGCAGGAACGTGTACAGGCTGTCTTCGCAGTCGGTGCGATCCAGGTCGGTCAGAAGCTGGTTACGGTCGATGTCGGCAAGGTCGAAGCTCACTGCCGCGTCAGCCCGTCGGTGTGCCTGCGTACGACGAACAGTTGCTTGGCTCCGACAAGCACGTTCGTCGCCTCATCGTCGGTCAAGCCGCTGCGGATCATTAGCTCGACGAGCAGCATGACGGACGAGTTGGTCGCCTCATCGTGACCGCCGCAAAGCTCCGTGTATTCATTCGCGTGAGACTCGCCCACCGGCAACTCTTTCCCCATCACTGCGTTGCGAGCGACCACGTCGGAACCTTGCCGGGCGACTGTACGATGAGCCCTTTGCGGCGCATCGCGGCGAGGATCGAGATGATCCACTCGTGGCCAACCCTGTCGGCGCGCGGACACTTCGCGGCGATCTGCTTCGCCGTCATGCCGGGAGTTTTCGTGAGCGCGATGATGATCCCGCCGCGCCAGCCGCGCCCTGTGAGCCTTGCGCGCGAGCGCGCCCGGGAGATTTCCCACTGCTTGTGCTCGGGGGCTTTGGGTTGCCACGTTTGTGGCAGAGGCGTAGCACCGCGGACGACGCCGACGTAGGCCGGGGGGATTTTCTGAACCTTGACCAGACCGAGTGCGATTGCTTCGTCAGTTGTCATGCGTCGTTAGCACCTGTAAAAAATATGAACACCAATCACTGCCGTCGGACGAAGCTTCTTTGCCCATGACGGGTACACGTCGACCCGATGGTAGCACGTCGCCCCATGAGTCGGATCAGGTATCTTTCCATCCAGAACCCAAGCCGACAAGTTCTTTGATGCCATACCAATTTGGTCATGGGGGACGACGTCGCTCTTGCCGTCGCAGTACCATGAGAACTGGCACACCCAGTGCCCTTTGGATGCCACCGTTACGGTGACCACAGGGGGAGCCCATACGCGCTGGTGGACGGCTGCACACAGATCGCGCGGCCAGCGCGGGTCGCCGGATGTCGCGCGGTTGATGGCGACCCAAGTAACGGCGACCATGCCCGCGGCGCCGTCGCTCCGGGCGTCGAAGTACGCGTTCTGCGATAGGCAGGCGACGAGCGCGGCGGTGGCCAGGATCATGGTTGCGGCTCCTGTGCTGCGATCATGGCGCGACGAAGTGCGGTGGCGGCTTCTCGCAGCAATCCATGCGTTTCTGTTTTTGTGCTTCCGCCCTGCGAAACCCAACGCGCGAGATTGTCCTCGATGCGCTTCACCAAATCCGCATTGTCCATCATCGCCCCAGGCGAGGGGGCGGGCTCGTAAGCATCGCAGCGACAATGCACAGGCGCGCCGTCAACGCAGTTTGGCAACTCACCGTAGGCGGCGATGGCGGCGCGTGCGTCACCCTCAAACCGTTCGCGCATTTCCGTTTTCATCAGCGCCAGCGGGTTCACGATGTATGGTGCGCCGTTGCGAGCACCAACCGCATTCGCCAGCGCCCGCGCCACCTTCTCCACCTGTTCGTTGCTCACGTTTCATCTCCTTCAATTCTCGCTCACGTCGTATTGCGTTGCACGATTTCACTTCCCGTTCTCCTTCCCTGCCGCGCGGATGGCGGCGCGGGTCAGTGCCTCCGACAGCTTCATCGCGACCTTCATCGGCCCTTTGCCGCCAACCTTGGCCCAATCACTCCCCATCTGACGCTCCTTTGAGTGCGCGGCGGATAACCCGTGCGGTTTCAAGTGGCACAAGCACAGCGATGAACTTTCCGCTTGGCGAAAGACCGCCCTCTCTAATATCGCCGTACAGCAACTCCAGCGCCTTCCTCGCCTCCCGCAGTTGGGAATTGGCGTCCAGCAACTTCGCGTACATGTCGTCTGCGGTTCCTTGGCACGCATCGCGTTCTTTGCGCGCCTCCCGCAGTTCTGCGATGAGGGCGAGCATGGTGGCGAGTTCGACAACGCTAACATTCGCGTGCGCCTCGGCTGCGTCCAAATCCACGCGGCTATCGGTCATCGCTCGGCCTACAGGCTCATGGCTGTAGTGACGGAGATCGACAACAGACCGTCATCCGAGATCGACAGCTTCGGCGTAACACCCTCGGCGCGCGCCATCTTGACCCATTCGTTCGCCAGCGCGATTAACTGTTTTCCGTCGGCGATGATGCCGGTGCCGCGTGCGGTCGGCGGCACGATGGGCGGCGGCGCGGGCGGCAGCGGCCGTGCAGGCGCGGCGACAGGCGACGCGAGGTAGCGACTGGCTACCGGCAGCACCGTGTTAATCCTTACGATAGTGGCTGGGTTGGCTATGTCGACGGCGTCGTGGGCGCCAGGGCGCCCCGGCCCATAGGCCCAAGCCACAGCCGCGTGGAGGCTGTCGTGGCTACGACCGGAGATGGGGTAGTTGCGCGGCAGTTTCATGTTGAGCCGCTTGGCCGACAGCCGGTACTGGGTGCCGCCGTCGCGCGGGCTCTTCGGGTGGGTGGACCCAACGCCGCCGTCGTGGCCCAAGACAACCATGATGCGACCATCGGGCTGGAACTCGGCGCGAACCGCGCGAAAAGAGCCGAACTCCGTCGGCACGACGAACGAAAGCTCGCCCTGCGAGGTACGGCCAATGCTGATTTTGACGTTTTTGCCAGAGGTGTTCACTTCGGTGTTCTCCATGTTCAATTTGCGTACGTCGTATTAAACGATCACGGGGTTCAGATCATTGCAAGCGCATTCCTCAGAACTTCGTTTACACGGTTCGTCCAGCCGTGACCGAAGGTTTCGTAGCCGACGATGGTCTTGAGCCGAGCCTTGCGGGCGGTAGCGTAGTCGTACAGCAGGCTGTTGGGCGTGATCGCGTCGATGACGTGCAGGGTTAGTGGCCCCATGCGCCCGTCTGCGCGGGTGCCAGCGGCCTCCTGGAGCGTCTTCACTGCGCTTTGGGGCCCGGAGTTCACCGCGAAGTCGAACACCGCGTAGTCGATCCCCTCGGGCAGCAGGTCGCACATGCACACGTTCCAGAACATGCTGCGATAGAGCGGCGCGACCTGCTCGGGCGTGAGCGAGCGGATTTCCTCGGTGGTGACTTCGCGCAGATCGCGCTTGGTGAACGCGGCCCAGGCGCGCTTCGTGACGCCGAGATTCGTGGCGCCGCCGGGGTCTTTGGGGTTGTCGACGAAACCGTCTTCGGTGTCGAGCAGAAGTGCGAGAGAGGTTTGGAAGCTGTCGATCAAGGCTTCACTCCGTGGATTGCGTCAAGCGCGCGCTCGGCTTGAGCCCGCGTGGTGACGATGCCTTCGCGCGCCTGCGTTGCAATCAGCGTCGAGATCATCATCTCGCGGCGCTTCTCTCGGTCGGCAAGCAGTGCTTTGATGTCGCAGCGCATCACGCCTCCATGCCCGGCAGAGCTTGGTTCGGCACGCAGTAGTAGACGATGTCTTTCGGCATCCAGGCGACGCGCTTGGCCGCTTCGGTTCGCTCTTCGGCGATGCGCTGGCAGTCGGTCATCGCCATCGGCGGCATCGAGTAGAGTTCGTTCACGGTGTAACCATCGGGCGAGGTGTAGGTCGCCGCGAGATAGAACAGCACGGTGAGCAGGAAATTCATCTCAGCCTCCGCACCTTCACGATCCATGACTTGGGCACAGTGATCACGTTGTTCACGTCGTCGCCGCCCCAAGTGCCAGCGACAATCATGCACGTATCATCATCGCGGATCAACTTGCCCGCGCTGCAGACGGCGACCGGCTCGGACTTCGCGGCCTCGGCATGGTTCTCCCAAGTATTCGACGCGTGTGCGTCGAGCCACTCACAGAGAACCAAGTCGCCTACTTTCGGGCGCGCAGCCATGTCAGGAAATCCGCTGCGGTTTCGACGTCGTGGATGACGGTGATCAGGCGCGGGTCGTCGTCGGCGAAGCGCGGGTCGATGATCGTGACCGACGTCGGAGTGATGTTGCCGTCCGGCAAACCAAGCTCGGTCGCGTACCGGTCGTGGAGCTTGTAGCCCGCGACGCGGATGGCGTGCGAGATCAAGCCCGTGGCCGGGTCTTTCAGGAACTGGTAACCGGACGTGTGCTTGTGGCCGCACGTCAGGATATGATCGCGCCAGCCCATCTGGACGGCCTTCGCCGGGCCGTGCGCGCTGTTCCACATCGAGTGGCCGGGGAAGTCATGGCGAGCGTTTACACGCACACCGTCTTTGCGGCCAGGGAATAGCAGGTTGAGGCGCGAGCCATGCGCTTCGTACGCGAGCCCCGCGTGAGACGCGATCCACTTGACCGGGTCGCCAGCGCCGGACCAGCAGTCGTGATTACCGGCGAGCAAGTACAGCCACTGGACGCTGCGCACCATCCACTCGACCAACACCCACGCTTCCGCGGCGCTCGTGCTGCTCTCGGAGTACAGACGCGCGAGGCGCCCGACCCAATTGTCGTGGAGGTCGCCGACGTTGGCGCCGAACATTCCCTCGGTGGCGTTGATGACTTGCATGTGGCGTTCGAGCTTGCCGAGATCGGTGCCCGGGTTGTCGACGTGCGGGTCGCCGAGGTGCGCGATGGCGATGGGCCCGTTGATCTTGATCTTGACCGGCACGAGGCGCCGGGCTTCGGACGCGGCGTGCTTGCGCTCGTATTCGTCCTTGCGCCGTACGATCAGGGCCTCGGCGGTCGGCAGTTCGCTCGGTAGCCGCGGTAACTCGAACGGCTTCGGCGTGGTCGGCGTGACCTTGATGGTCATCGACCAGTTGGGCTCAAGGCCGTAGTCGCGCTTGGCGACCTTTAGGTGGCTGCGCAGCGTGCTGTCGCTGATACCTAGCTGCCGCACTGCGGCGTTCATGGCCGACGGCCCCTGCCCCGTTGCGTCCGGACCCGCGTGGCCGTGAGCAAGGAGCGCGTTGAGTGTGTCGACGGCCTGCTCGGCCAGATGCCGAGCGAGCTTCCGCGCCACTATTTGGGCATCCGCGGGTGCTTGGCGCACCAGTCGGCCTCAGGGTCGACCTGAGGCCAGTATCCGTCACGCGTCGGTGGCAACGCGCGGCACTTACCACGCTCCGGGCTCGCCAACGTGCAGAAAATGCACGTCTTGCAGCGCGGCTTGTCATCCTGCTCGGGCACTAGACTTCTCCTTGACGCTGTTGCGGTAGTGAATGCTGACAGGAAAGTTGCGGTAGAGCAAGCGCAGGTGTCTGCACATGTGCACCGCGCGCCCGAGCGACGTGACGTCGAACTCGATGCGCTCGTCGCCTTGATGCTGGACGACGAAGAATTGTTGTGCTGCTGGCATCAGCTACTTCACCCCGAAGAGCAGCCAGCGCAGGCGCGTGAGCCAGCGGATGTTGGCCTGCACCATCAGGGCGGCGGAGATGAGCATCTCTGTGCCGTTGATCATCTCCCCCGCGGCGTGCGGATTGCCGAATGGGCAGACGATGATGAGGCAATCGAAGCCCTCGCCGCTCGCCTCCGCTGATAAAGAAGTCATGCTCCTGCACAGCGCGCTATCAACGAATTTCATTCAATTCAACTCCTGATTGATGCGGTGGAGCTTCTAACCTACCGCGTCTTCTCGTAGGTGCGCAAGGTGCCGAGGCCGAGCAGAGCGGACAGGAGCCCCATGATCTCTTCGCCGTTGAGCTTCGGCAGGATGGTCAGGTCGAACGGCTTGAGGCCGAGCCACGTTGCGCCGATCTGGACGAAGAACACGGTGAACGGCATGAACACCCATTGCCACGCGAGGCCGAAGCCGCAGACCCATCCAATGAACGGGCGCCAACCGGCCTGGAACCAGTTGCCGCTCTTCGCATCGGCGAGGTTGATCGCCGCCTGCGCGTCCTGCAGGTGCGCCTGCAGTTCATCTTGGAACTTCGCGTAGTCGCGCTTCTCGTCCGGCGTCTCGATGAACTTGTCGACCGTCGCGCTGATCGTGTCGACTACGCCGGATACCGCCGCGGCGGTCGCGTTGCCTACTGCTTTGTCAAGCCCGAACCATGCCATGGCGTTTACACCTCACTTGCTTCCGAAGATCGCATCGTACTCGGAACGGTGCTTGGCGTATACACCGGCCCAATGCGCTGCCCAGGATGGGTCGGTACGCAGTGACGTGGCCATTGCATTGATCGCCATCTCGGCGCCGGGGCGGTAGCGGCCACGGCGGTCGCTGTAGCCGATCCAGACGCCGCTGGCGCGCATCGAGAGGATGGAGCGCGAGTCGTATGCGCCGCGTGCCTGGAACGTCAGGAAGCCATCGCCTCGACCGGACAGGATGTCGAAGAACACCTCGCCAGTGCGCAGCGTGACGCGGTACGACCAGCCGACGCAGCGTTCGTTGCGGCGTCGCGTCACGGCATGATGATGGTTGGGCGCTTCGGCGCGACTACCGGCGCGAACTTGGCGCTCGGGCTATCAGTGCCGAGCACCTCGAGCCTGATCTGCGCGAGCAGGAACTCGACGGCCTCCTCGGGCATCTTCGCGACCCGCATCGCCTCGCCAAGCAGAGTCGCGACCGCGGGGATCACGACGCCCATGTCCTGCGCGCCACAGGCGCTGCGCAGCGTGGCGTTCAGAGTGCGCGCGGCGTTCATCGCTTCGCTCATCACGGTCATGGTCATGCCCGCATCCGCAATGAGTGCGATGGCACGCTTCTTGTCGATACCGGCACTCCCTCGAGGCGATGAACCGCTTGGCCAGTACGCGCTTCCATCTGTTCGCGGCGCCAGACGATGCAGGCCATGCGCGCGGCCTGTTCGAGCCACATGGCCTGAACGCGCGGGCGCATGCGCTCGTAGTTGCCGGTCTTCTCGTTGTACAGCGGCGGATACGACGCAAGCGTGACGTGCTGCTGCAGCGGCGTCATGCCGGGCTCGTGATTGCGGCTCGATGCCCTGTAGCGGAGATCGTTGGTGTTCATGCGCGCTCCAAGGTGATCGGGCCGAACTGAATGATAATGTTGGCGGTAATCTTGCTGACCCACCACCGTGGCCTAAGGTGCCACGCCAACAGATCGACGGTCAATGCCCACGGGCCAAACGTCAACTTCGGCGGCTTGCCCGACGCGGACGCGAGGCACGCCAGTGCGATGACAAGTTGCATCATGTGTAAACGCGCCTCCGGCGCATGCTGTTGTAGAAGCGGCGAACGTCTCTGCGAGTTAAGACCACGCCATCTTCGATGGCATACCGATAGAATGTCAAGATCATGGGCGACCCGCGCATGCGGAAGTCTTCGCAGTCGCGCGCGAAATCCTTACGTGTCTCGATATCGCCGCGGCGCAGAAGCTCTCGCTTGATGGCGGGCCAGTTCATGGCTTCCGCCTGCGCATCGGGGCGCGATTGATCTTGTAGGCGATCAGCAGATAGCCGACCGCGAAGACCGTCATGGCAGTGATCCAGATGATCGCAAGGACCGGGTGATAGTGTGCCGCCATCATCATCACACCCACTTGCGCACGTTCGACGCGACCGCGGCGCCGATGATGGTGCAGAACACGCCGCCCATGACGATGCCGAGCTTGAGGTATTCGCCGGTCAAGAGCCAGCCGACGGACCCGGCGGCGAGGAAGTGTAGCACCAGCTTCGCCTCGGGCCAGACGCCATGGCGCATGAAGAAGCGGATGACCGGGTTCAATTCGACGCGCCCCTCGGCGAGCGCGTGGTCAGTGGTCACGACGTCGAGCACGCCCAGGAGTATCATGAGCGCGGGCAGACCGTAGAGGACGAATTCGTTGTTGAGCATGGCGCTACTTCTTCTCCTTGTGCAGGAGACCGGCCCACCAGCCGTACGGGTCATTCACATCATCCACGAAGGCGCCGAAGATGATGATCGGCCACAAGAACGGCATGATGACGGAAACCACGAGCGCATTTCTGCGCGTGACCTTCTTGTCGATCACGACAGCGCCGATGGCCAGCGCGATGCCGATGGTCAGGTACACGCTGACGCAGATGATTGCGATGTTCACGCTAGTTCCACCGCGGCGCGATGAAGTCGGTCCAGATGCCGATCACGATGATCAGCGGCCAGACGGCGCAGCGGAGCGCGATCTTCCACAGCGGGCTCGGGAGCAGCATGCTGCGTCGATGCGGCGTGCACATCACGAAGATCGCGACAGCGACCGCGGTGTAGAGCGCGGCGCCGATAAGCAGGAAGTAATTCATGTTCGTTTCCCTTTCATTTGTCCCGGTGATGCGGGCCTCGCTAGTCTCGTAGCGAGCGGTCGATCAACTCGTCGGCACGTTCTTGGTCGAATCCCGCATCACCGTCCATCAAACATCCTCGCTGAAGAGCGGGATGTCAAGC
>Ga0209596_1003239_pt1 | contig 12934 bp, 12 predicted proteins | sample M_130807_MF_Meta_FD_187314 | JGI IMG/M metagenome (GOLD analysis project Ga0209596, IMG submission 187314) | Freshwater microbial communities from Lake Montjoie, Canada to study carbon cycling - M_130807_MF_MetaG (SPAdes) (version 2) | ecosystem: Environmental > Aquatic > Freshwater > Lake... | reverse complement strand
GGCGGTCTGCACCGCTTCTACCGCGACGAGGTGCTGGAGCATATCGGCGCCACTTTCGGAAAACAATCTCAACCACCAAAAATATTATGAGCCACGCAAATAACAATGTAGACTTTTCAGCCGACCAACTGGTCGAAGCTAAATCAAAACCTGACGTCAATAACCTGTGCTTTGAATTCCAACGCGCACTCTACACCGGCAACAATGTGACCAGGGTAGACGCCAACGACGAGACCCGTTTCTGTAAGTGGAACGGCCAGACCGACGACGGCAAGAAATGGTCAAGCAACAAGGTCGGCGGCGACCAAGTGTTTCCGTTTGAGGGTGCCTCCGACGTGCGCATTCGACTGGTGGATGCCACCATCAACGAGATTGTCTCGGTGCTGACCACCAGCTTCAGCCGCGGCAACCTGGCCATCTCTGGCGTCGACATCCAAGACGGTGGGTCTGCAGCGCTGGCCACCGACCTGATGACGTGGATACGCGAAAACAAGTTGAAGGCCGAGTTGGAGCGCGAGGCCGAGCTGCTCGCTCAATACACGCAGCAGTACGGCTGGAGTGTCGTGCATGTTGGCTGGTCGCAGAAGATCGCGATCCGCACGCAGAAGATTACGATGGATCAGGTGATGAGCCTGGCGCAGCAGGCCGGCGCGCAGAATCCTAACAGCATCATCGCGCAACTGCCGACGCTGATCGCTAATCCCGAGGCCGAGATGCAGGTGGCCGACATCGTCTCCACGCTGCTGCCCGACCTCAAGTTGTCTGACGCCAAGAAGTTTGTGCGCGAGCTGCGTGAGACTGGCGTGGGTGAATACAAGGAGGAGTACATTCAGCGCAACCTGCCCTCGATCACGGCGCTCAAGCCCTTCGATGAGGTTGCCTTCCCGCCCGAGACAATTGACTTAGAGCGTGCGCGGGTTATCTTCCGCCGCGAATATTTTAACGAGGTTGAGCTGCGCAGCATGGCCAAGAACGCGGAGTGGGACGAAACCTTTATTGAGGAGGCGGCCAAGACGCAGGGCCGGCAGAGCTGGTACAATAATCCTAACTTGGTTACGACCTCTCTCTCAGTTAACGCGGTCGTCAACAACGATCACCTGATCGAGATTGTTCACTGCTATGTGCGGCAGATTTCCGACAAGGGATCGCCGGCCATCTACTACACGGTGATCTGTCCGCAGCTCGGCCAAGACTACTACGGCAAGCACGAACTGCTTGACTACGCTCACGGTGAGTACCCGTTTGTGGAGTACCGTCGCGAGCGCCTGCGCCGCGCGATCTGTGAGTCCCGCGGTATCCCAGAACTTTCCATTACCGACCAGGAAGAAATTAAGGCGCAGCACGACAGCATCCGTGACCGCACCGCGTTTACCACGCTGCCGCCCATCCGCGTCAAGAAACGCATTGGCATGATTAATAAGATCGGCCCTGGCGTGCAGTTGCCGGTCACGCAGGCCGACGACTACCAGTTCATGGACCCGCCAAGGGCGCCCATCACCGAGGCCGTGTCGGTGATTAACATGGTCGAGGCTCGCCACGCCAACTACTTTGGCTTGCAGCATCCGTCCGTTCCCGCCGGCAAGCAGTCGGCCATCATGCAGAAAACGATCAACGCATGGTTTGGTGTCTGGTCGAAGGTGTTCTCGCAGACCTTCCAGCTCTGCCTGCAGTACATGCCCGAGCCTGAGATTGTCCGCATCGTCGGCCAGCCGCTGCCGTCTAACCTTAACGACATCGCAAGTCAGTTTGATTTTATTCTCAAGTACGACGTGCGCGAGATGGACAACGACTATGTGATGAAAAAGTTGGACGCCATCTCAAGGTTTGTGGTGCCGCTTGATTCCGGTGGTGTCATTGACCGCAATAAATTAATTATGGCGATCACGACCGCCATCTCACCTGACGCGGCGCGCGACCTAGTGGTAGACCAGTCCAGCGCATCGCAGAAGATGTTCCGCGAGGTGCAGACCGACATCGGCATGATGATGCTCGGCAACGAGGCGCTCTACGTCGAGAACGATCCATCCGCAAAATCAAAGATGCAGTACGCCCAGCAGGTGATGCAGAGCAACCCGAAGGCGGCGCAGGCCGCGCAGGGCGATCCGCAGTTCCAGCAACTGCTAGAAAAGTATATGAAGAACCTGCAGTTCTCCATGCAGCAGCAGGAGAATAAGCAGATCGGTCGCATCGGCGTATCGCCTGCCGCCCAGGCACCCGCGCAATGAATCATAAAGAATTAGAGCCATTTGGTTTCACGGGTCAAAGCCCTCTGTGGGACTCCATTTTATTGCACTTGAATAATTCAATGCAGGACGACGTGGAGACAGCCATTAACCGTGAAACCACTGGCGAGTTTCGCATCCATGCCGCCGGTCGAGCCGAGGCACTTAATGACTTCTTGATTTCGTTGCAGCAGTTGCGCACGGCGGCGTTAGAGCAAAACGGGCCGATTACATAACTACGAAAGCGGGTAGAACCGTGCATAAGTTGAAAGTTGTATTACAACTTTATTGTGCAGTCGTTTAGATTGGAGCAAGTGTGCGCAAAAGGCTTTCTGCGTGCGCGCCTCTGAGCAACGCTGCATCCGACCTCTTGGCGGTCTTAAAAATCCATGACGATAGATTCCCAGTTAAATGAGCAGGCACCCGCTAACGGAGCGGTTGCAGACAAACCACTCACAACCTCCGTGGAAAAGCTCGGGTTACTTGACCACGATAAACTTAAAAACCTTATCTTGGCCGACATGCTGGACGAGCCGGCACAGGCAGTGGAGCCTGAGAAAAATCCAGAATTACCGTCTGAAGAAATCGCGGCAGATGCCGAGGTTCCCGAAGACACCGCTCTTTCAAAAACTACTGAAAAAGAAGATACTCCCGAGGAGACTCCCGAGGCTACTGCCGAAGAAGTCAAATCAGAGGACGGTTTACCCAAGGGCGCTCAAAAACGTATCGACAAGCTCACGGCTCGATCAAAAGAGGCGGAGGCAAAGTCGCTACAATTAGAGCAAGAACTTGTTAATTTGCGGATGCAGTTAAATGATAAGGCATCGGTTAAGGCTGATGCGCCTATTGTTAGCTCCAAAGACAACCCCTACCTGCACCTCACAACGCAGGGCGAGGTTGAAGCACAAATTATTGAAGCCCGAAAGGTTAGACGCTGGGCCGAAGAAAATCCCGATGGCACTACAGTTCGTAGTCCCGACGGGAAAGAAATCGAGTACAGCTCAGAGGAAGTTCGCTCCATCAAACTTAATGCGATGGACGCAATCGAAGACCACCTGCCCAAGCAGTTGGCCTACGTTAGAACCCGCTCTCAAATCGATCCGATGGCCGAGGCCGAGTATACCTGGTGGAAAGATCGTAGCTCGCGTGAATTCAATTCTGCGCAGGCTATGCTTAAAGCGTTTCCTGAACTGCAAAAGTTTCCTGACTACAAAATGGTGGTCGGCGATTACCTGCGCGGCGCAGCGGCACGCGAGAGCAATTTTGCTCAACGGAATACAGCGCAAAAGGCTGCCGTTAAAAAAGCACCGATCCAGCCCACTAAGTCTACCCCGGCGCCTCCTGCGGCTACCGCTAACGAACGAAACATCAAAACTTCGTATGAAGCATTCCGCAAGAACGCTAACTCCTCTACCCTCAAGGATATTGTCTTAAATCAGTTTCTTTAACTTAGGAATTTACTATCATGGCTCAATTATACGAACGCTCACAAGTCGGTAAACGCGAAGATTTGGCTAATTATATTAGTCTCGTTGACGCAAAGGATACTCCCTTTATTTCAATGGTCCCAAAGGGGAATAAACCCGGCAACACGCTCATGCAGTGGCAGGCCGACAACATGCCATCTAGTGTCTCTACAGGCACCGTGGACGGCACAGACGTGACCAGCGGCGACTACCAGAATCTTAATTCTGGCCGCGCTGTCGTCAGCAATTACATCCAGGTGTTCCGTCGCCCCGTGCGCGTATCGCCTCTGTCGGTCGACGTATCCATCGTCGCCGGCCTCAAGAACGAGCTTGCTGGCATGGTTGCCAAGGGCATCTCGACTCTCAAGCGCGACATGGAGCTTACCACACTAAGCGCCAACGACGCCCAGCTCGACAACGGCACCGTCCCGTACCTGACAAAGGGTATGTCGGTTTTCGTTTCCACCACGGGCGGATCGGTGCTGCAAGTGCCATCTGCTTATCGCACACCTTCGGCTTCTATCGTTGGTGGTTCCGCTGCGGCCTCGACTCTTGACGAGACGATGGTCCAGGGTCTCCTGACCTCCATCTGGGGTCAGACCGGCCAGAACCGCGAGTACGATGCCGTGCTTGGTAGCACTGTAAAGCGCGCCTTCACAAATCTGCTCTTCACGACAGCGCAGAACGCCAACACAAACACTGGCTCGGTCATTCGCACGCTTAACCGCGATAGCGACAGCGACTCTTATGTGTCCACGGTGGACATCTTTGAGGGTGACTTCGGTCGCCTTAAATTGCACGCCGATGCGTTTGTTCCTGCCGCGTACAAGGGTCTCGTAATTCCCATCGACCTGTGCGAATTCCGCTACAGCTCGCTGCCAGAAGTGCGCGATCTCCCTGACTACGGTGGCGGCCCAGCTCGTCTCATCGAAGCCGTCGCCGGCCTCGTGGTGAAGAACCCGCTGGCTTTCGGTAAGTTCGACTTCAGCTCTTAAGCCGATGATCGAGTCTATCCCGGCGGAACTTCATAAGCCACTTCTTGAGGAGTTCCGCCGCGGATGGCACAAGGAAATGGTTTTGGGTGCGATTGAAGCCAAAAGAGTTGGCGCCCAAAACCAGTCCTACCACAAGGGCGTGGATGGCCTAGGCCAACTGCGCGCCAGAATTCCTGCTTCCTCATTTCATTTTTGGGGGCAAAAACTTGGCTACAAATGTTGGCAAGACCAAACTTTTTTGAAGGAATTCTTGAACACAAATCCAGAACTTAAAACTAAGGGCGGGGCCACCAAGATGTCGGTCGGTTACGGTAAATCTACCTCCGATTGCAGCAAGGCCACCATCTTCGATGGCTTTGGCCGTCCTACTGCCGCTGTCGCATGAGAACAATTGATTTTAGTACATTGCTTTATCGGTGGCTGCAACTTGCCGGGCTTGATCGCTCAAGCATCACGGCAGCTACCTACGCGCAGTTTCGCGACCTAGCCAATGGACGACTGGAAACAATTTGGAAGAGCGACCGCTGGCCAGCTCTAGTTCGTATTACCACCCCACCAGGCGACACGGTTATAACCGACGCCAATGACGTGCTGACCGTTACCTTGGGCAGCGACGTGGGTGAAGTTTTAGGGGTCTACGACCAAGACCCGCGCCTAACTACTAGGGCAAAATTGGTTAAATATTTTTTGTATGATAGCGGATCGGTGAGCTATGTAAATTTTATGGAACCCGTCGATGACGTGTTCATTGAATATAATACCCGCAAGCCCGAGCTATTTGGTGATGCGTGGAGCGCAACGTCTACCTACTCGGTAGGGGCGCAGGCTTACTTTGACACGTCAACTTCGACGGGTGCCTTTATTCCTTCTTCAACTAAGCAGCCGGCAGGAAATCTGTACACTTGTTTGGTTGCCACAACGGCCAATCAGTCGCCAACAACTACGCCATCAAGCTGGGATCTCGTAGAGATTCCTTATTTTACGGGCGAGTACATTGTCCGTGGCGCGCTGTCTGACTATTTGCGCAGCGAAGGCCAATTTCAACAGGCTGTCATTGCAGAGAGCGATGCCGAGACGGCTCGCATTGCCGAAGTTGATCGGATTCTCATTACCGAGGGCCAGGTCAACCGCATTAATATGTTTACTTACTAAATTTATGAATAACTCAAAAACAATTAATCTTTACCCAAAACCGTCAGCGGTAACCGCCCCCCAGCAACTGACTGTATCAAGCACCGCTGTCAGCCTAACCAGCACCACCTGGTTGCCCGAGGACGCCTACTTTTTAATCGAGGTGCAATCAAACTCGATGTACGTTTCGTTCGACGGCACAACCCCGTCGGTAACTAACGGTTTCATTTATACCAGCGGCACGCGAGAAGTTTGGTCTTCCAAGCGCGCGAAGGCCGCCAAATTTATTCGGGTATCCTCAGACGGAAAAGTTCAATCGCAACCGATGGTGGATTGATCTATGGCGCTGCTTTACCAGTCGTTGAAGCGCCAAATTTTTGTGTCGTTGCTTGCCCTGCAAGCTGGCGGCGGGGTGCTTTTAGAGAATGGCGATGGCATCATCGTTGAATAATGGCTACCAATTTAAAAATTTCACAGTTAACGCCGGCCTCCGGTGTTAATACTAGCGACTACACCATCTTGGTTGATGGCGTTACCGCGGCTAACAAGCGCGCCACCGTAGCTCAAATTATGACGGCTGCTGGCGGGGGGACCGTAACTTCCGTAGGAATTTCGGTGGCTAACGGGATTTCTGTTTCTGGAAGTCCTATCACTAGCAGCGGGAGCATCACTCTCGGTTTGGGCGCATTGACACCCACCAGCGTGGCAGCCTCCGGGGCTGTCTCGGGCAGCAATTTAAGCGGGAGCAATACCGGCGACCAGACGATCAGCCTGACTTCTGACGTGACCGGCAGCGGCACTGGCTCATTCGCCGCAACCATTGCAGCCGGCGTAGTGACCAACGCCAAATTGGCCAGCATGACCGGCCCAACGGTTAAGGGCCGCTCCAGCGGATCTGGTGCGCCCACTGACTTGAGCATGGCCACGCTAAATGGCATGCTGCCGAATATGGTTGGCGACACTGGGTCTGGCGGAACGGCAGGATTAGTGCCAGCGCCAGCCAGTGGAGACGCCGCAGCCAAAAAGTTTTTAACTGCCGGTGCGCTATGGACTGCACCAGACCTTAACGACCTCACCCCAAGTCAGTCAGGCAACTCGGGTAAGGTTCTATCGACAAATGGTTCAACCACCTCTTGGGTGGCAGCAGGCGTGGGCAGTGTAACCTCCGTAAGTGTGACCACGGCCAACGGGGTGAGCGGTTCCGTAGCAACGTCAACAACGACCCCGGCTATCAGTCTGACGCTTGGGGCGATTACGCCGTCCTCAGTAAATTCTGTAGTGGTTTCTGGCTCTTCCACGCCGACTCTGGCCGTCACTGGGACTAGCTCGATTTCTAATGCCAACACCGGCGACCAGACGACCATTACGGGCAACGCTGGGAGTGCGACCATTCTTCAGACGGCACGCGCCATTAACGGCGTAAATTTTGACGGCTCTGCAGCGATTACCGTCACCGCCGCAGGATCTACGCTGTCGGACACGGTTCCAATTGCAAAGGGCGGCACAGGTCAAGTTACCGCGCAGGCGGCGATCAATGCGCTGCTGCCAAGCCAGACCGGTGCGAGCGGTAAGAATCTACAGAGCGATGGCACGAACGTCAGCTTCGTGGCCGACGCCGGCGGGTCGGTGACATCTGTCGCGGCTACCGCTGGCACGGGAATTACGGTAAGCGGTAGTCCGATTACCACTAGCGGGACGCTAATCATTACCAACAGCGCTCCAGATCAGACCGTGGCCATTGCTGCTGGCACAGGCATTTCTGTTAGCGGCACCTATCCGAGCTTTACGGTTACCAATAGCTCTCCCTCGTCTGGAGGCACGGTCACCAGCGTGGCCGCAACGGTGCCGAGCGTGTTGTCAATTTCTGGTAGTCCAATTACAGGTGCCGGCACGCTGGCGATTACCTACAGCGGCACGGCACTTCCCGTGCTGAACGGCGGCACAGGAGTGACGACATCGACCGGCACTACTAATGTGGTGCTATCAGGCTCGCCCACAATTACGACTCCAGTCATCGCGCAGATCAACGACGCGAGTACTAACGCTACGCTCAAACTAGCTTCTATTGCGTCAGCGGTTAATCAAGTTACCATTGAGAACTCAGCGACTGGAAATGCTGTTCACATTACGGCAACCGGAACAGATGCCAGCGTCGGTCTGCATTTAGCAGCTAAAGGCGCGAGCGGTTACGTCAATGTGCAAGACTCGGTCGATGCTACCAAGCGGCTCATGTTTAATGCTAGTGGCGGCACTACGAACACGCGCACGATGTTGTCTAGCACGCAGACCGTTGACCGCACGATTTCGTTGCCTGATGCGACGGATACTCTCGTCGGTAAGGCCACGACGGATACGTTAACAAATAAAACACTTACAAGCCCCACCCTGACCTTGGCCGGCGTGGGTATCGCTACATCGGCCAGCACCAATCTAAACATTTTAGGTTCAACTACCACCGTGTCTAGTCTGCGAATTATTCCCGGTACGGCGCCCACCTCACCAACCAATGGAGACGTTTGGTCAACGTCCACGGGGGCATTCATTAGAATCAATAACACGACTTATCAATTCGGGTCACTTCCTTAACTAAATACTAACATGGCACAACTACAGAAAGGCACAACTTACATTACGGGTGACCAAGTCACGGCAGCAAATTTAAATGCGCTAGTGGACTCAGGCATCCTGACTCCTGGCGCAGTTACGGATCAGACCGCGAAGACTGTACCGCTCGCGGCGGATACGATCCTGCTGCACAGCGCCGCAGACACCGCACTGCGCAAGACAACGATGACGCAGTTGTTTGCCACGCCGCAGCCGCTGGGAGCCACAACCCCGTCATCCATTGCAGCCACCACAGGCACGTTCAGCAGCACGCTCGGCGTTACAGGTGTAGCCACATTAGGCAACGGAGCTATTCTTGGAACCCCAGCCAGCGGCACGGTGACAAATCTCACTGGGACGGCATCAATTAACATCAACGGAACCGTGGGTGCGACCACACCTAGCACGATTGCGGCGACTACTATTAGCGCAACGGGAATTATTTCTTCTACTTCAAATAACCCGTCGGCTGAGTTTGGAAAAGGTAACGGGACAGCAGCATCTGTTCGTCTAAACCCGCACACGGCGACCTACTATAATTGGTCGATTGATAATGGCGTAACTTCATCTGGCACTCTAAACATTGCGCCATCAACAGCAGTAGGTGGAAATACTTACACTACCCCAGTTGCTATTTTTACAACGACTGGCCTAAACTCCACGGCCATCGGAGCTACCACGCCGTCCACGGGGGCGTTTACGACAGCAGGTGTTGGTGCGGCGGCTACTTCTGGCACGCTGCACGTTACATCATCAGGCGGCGCATTTGGTGACTATCAACTTGCTCTTACTCGCACTAGCGTTGGAACAACCACGCTTCGTGTCGGCGGCAGCAACGAGTTGATTATTGCTCCTAACGGCACTGATAGGGCTTCGTTCACAACCACAGGCGCGGCAATCACTGGGACTTTGTCGGCCACGGGTGCAATTAGCGGAACCGCTAACGGTAGCGCATTTTCTTTTACTCCGACAACGCAAAGTTCATCGTCTTACATAACGTGGAATAACACGGGTGGCACTTCTTATCTTGGCGTAGAAAGCAGTGCAGGGGGCAACATTATTACAGGTTCGACAGCTTATGGTTTGTCGCTTTGTTCGGCAACTTCTCGTGACTTATTTCTTGGGGTAAATGCTGGAACAAAAATTGCCCAATTAAGCACCACTGGCCTCGCGGTCACAGGGACTTTGTCGAGTAGCAGTGCTGATGTTGCTCTAACCACACAGGGCAATCTAAACATATCTACAACAAATACAGCGGCTACTGGTGTAGGTGGAACAATTATTCTTGGTGGAGCAAGCAGCGCAACTTATGCTGCAATTAAAGGTGTAAGTGATTCTGGCTATTATTCTGGAGCTTTAATCCTAGCCACAAAACTTAGTGCGACTGGTATAATGACGGAGGCTATGCGTATCAATCATAACGGCAACGTCGGCATTGGGACGGCGAGTGCTTTAGGTGGTAAATTAAATGTCTCTACATCAGATACGTCATGGGCTGGTTGGCTTCAGCAAACCCAAGGAGCTGGTAGTTCAGTTTTATTAGTTGAGTATAGTGCCGCCGCTCCCAATACGACAACAGATTATTTTGGTTTGTTTCGAGACACTGCGGGTCAAAAAATTCAATTAAGGTCAAATGGCGGTATTGGTAATTTCAGCGCAAACGATGTAAACCTTTCCGATGAACGACTAAAAAAAGATATAATTGCCGCAGACTCGTATCTTGATAAGATGTGCGCTATTGAGGTTGTAAAGTTTAAGTACAAAGACCAAACGCACAATGACTATAATCTTGGCGTTATTGCTCAACAGGTTGAAGCTGTAGCTCCAGAATTTGTGGATGTGGATGGTTTTGATTCTTCAAGCACTGAAGAAATACCACTTAAAGCTATCTATCAAACCGACCTAAGTTACGGTATCCTAAAAGCCGTACAGGAACTTGCAGAAGAAAATAAATCCCTCCGCAAACGCCTCGCCGCCCTAGAATCCAAATGAGCTACGACCCATTAAGTGTGAATGCCCAGTTGTCCTCAATTCTGACAAGGATGGACGCTCAAGATAAGATGCTTGAGCAAGTGTTGCAGCAGTGCATCAAGACTAATGGCCGCGTGACGATGCTTGAGAGTTTTAAGAACGAGCTGAAGGGGAAAGTGGCAATTTTGGCGGCAGTAATTTCGGCAATCACCGCATGGATCATCAAACGTAACGTCTAACAAAATAATAATACAACATGAACAACATGACATTGGATCAGGCTTTGAACAATATGTACTCAGCGGCTCGGCTCGCTCCGCTTAACGCAGAGCAGCACGAACTGATTCGCAAGTGTGCGGAGCAGATCGCGGAGGCACTCAAACCGAAAGAAGAACCTAAGGGCGACTAGCTTAAAACGTGGACAACGCTCAAGACCAGTATCTCGTCGAGGCCGAAAATAGTTTTATCGGCATGCAGTCGCGCCAAAACCCTTTGGCGTTGCAGCCCGGCTATGTCCAACTGTCGCAAAATATGCGCATGGATCGTGGCATCGCCTCGACGAGATCTGGCTTAAAGCGCCTGACCACCCCAGCGATGGTGAGCGCAACCGTCTTTGGTTCTGGCGTGTATTCGGTGGCCAACGGGACCGAGTACATCGTCCTAGCCACCGGAACAGGCATATTTGTCTACAATACGGCCACGCTCACCGTCGGCTCGTTGATACTGTACCCTACCGGGCGCACCATAGTCGCCGCAGACGTTGTCACCTTGGTGCAGGCCAACAACGTCATGTACATCTACCGTGGACAGGCTGCCACGCCCATTAGCTGTACCATCACCCGAGTTTCTGTTACCGCCACGGTCACCGCATCTGCGCACGGCTTCAGTAACGGCGACGAGGTTGTTATCTCTGGTGCTACGCAGACCGACTACAATAACTCTTTTGTCATCTCAAACGTGACAGCAAATACGTTTGACTACACGGTGGCGGGCGCACCCGCAACACCTGCGACCGGAACTATTTTGTGCAGCAAGGGCAAGTCCACGCTGGTCTGGGACGGCGCCACCACGATCACAGTTGTACCGCAGGGCATCACTACGGGTGCGGCGGCCAACATGCCCTGCTCGGATTTTGCCATTTTCTTTAAGTCACGCTTAATCCTAAAAGTTGACCGAGACAAGATCGCAGCCTCAGACTACTTGGATTTCAATACCTGGGACGCATCCTTCGCGCAGTTTACTATTAATCTTGGCGCGAACGATTCAATTGTTGGCTTCCAGCCCTGGCAGGAAGACAAGTTCATTATCTTCCAGCGCAACTCAATTTACTATGCCTATGTCGACCCCAGCAGCTACGTTACTGGATCGCCTCCGGGTGCAACGAGCTACATTCAGTCCCTGACCAGCGAATTTGGGTGCGTTGCCCGGCGCTCAATTGTCAACGCCGGCGAGTACGTCTTCTTTCTGTCTGACCACGGCGTCTATTTGTTAAATCCATCGCTGGATCTGAAGCTGCTGGGCAACACCACGCCGCTGTCCGACCCGATCAGCGACTACATTGCTCGCATCAACGTCGAGTACTCGCACAACGCGGTCGGCAGGATCTACAATAACCGCTACTACCTAGCTGTGCCGCTAGACACCTCCACCCGCAACAATGCGGTGCTAATTTACTCGATGCTTAACAAGGCATGGGAGGCCATCGACACCTTCCCGTCGACCATGTACGTCGACAACTTTATTGTCTCGATCTACGGTAAGCAGAAGCGGCTCTACGCAATCAACAAGGAGAACGGCATCTTCCTCGCCGAAGAAAATAATTACGACGAGTTCGATAACTTGGTCGGCAATCCGCTCCTGCCTTTTTACCTGCCACAGCAGATTAATAACAACTTTTTACGGTACCCAATTGCGGGTGTTATCCTGACGCGCCGCTACTTCTACGATACCTTCCAGAACAAACGGTACTCATCCGCCGAGGTAGACATATCATCCACCACGACCGACGTGATGCGGATCGACGCAGTTACCTCCAACCCGGACAACGACAGCGAGGTGTTTAGTTTCTCTGCAAGTACCGCGGCCAACTTTACTAAGAGGTTTCCCATCGCCAAAAAAGGATTTGGTCTAGACTTGCGCTTTACCGTCACCGCCGGTCGGCCTGCCGTGCGCGGTCTGCGCCTCAACGCCACGGTGCCTGGTCGCACCCTAGTCTCGGCTGAGTAACATGATCGCCGCACCCACAACCAAGGACTGGCTTGAGACCGTCACCGACTTTGCCGTCACCAATGGCAAGAAGAAGTGCTTTGTCGACTGGCCGCGCGAGTGGGTGCGCCAGTATCTGGCCTACCACGCCAACCAAGATACACTTGCGCTTGTGCGCGACGGCGAGGAGGTGGTGGCGCTCGGCACCGCTATTCAGTGCGACATTGGGCAGGCCAACTCCAAGTGGGACTGGTCGCCTACCAACAAGCAGGGTGACAGCCTAGTGATACTAGATGTCGTCAGCACAAGGTCTGGCACGCTTGAGCTTCTCTTTTGCGAA
>Ga0209596_1003237_pt1 | contig 12937 bp, 16 predicted proteins | sample M_130807_MF_Meta_FD_187314 | JGI IMG/M metagenome (GOLD analysis project Ga0209596, IMG submission 187314) | Freshwater microbial communities from Lake Montjoie, Canada to study carbon cycling - M_130807_MF_MetaG (SPAdes) (version 2) | ecosystem: Environmental > Aquatic > Freshwater > Lake... | reverse complement strand
GGGCCAAGGCTGGTCGGCGGGCGAGGCGGGGTATCCGTCGGCGGGCCACATCGCTTGGCTGCTGTGGGGAGGCGATCCCGGCCGATCATGGGCCAACAGCCTCGTCGAGCAGATGAACGCCGGCGGCGAGCGGGCCGCGAATCTCCCCGCCGAATATCCCAACGATGACGACAACGCCATTCCCACTAGCTACGAGGACACCGACATGACCGAACGAGACATGGCCCTGTGCCGCGCCTACCGAGACATCGGCGAAGAGATGGGTGACTGGGACGCCGACGACTGCCACTACATGGACGAGAAGACCGGCATGATCATGTGCCGACACGACGGCAAGACCGCCATGGGCGCGATGGACGACATGAACGCCGCGCCTGCCGCTGGCGAGAAGCGTGAAGAGGCGGTCATCGAGGAGCCGGCAGCGACTGAGCCGTCGCAAAAGCAGCGGGATGACGCCGAGGCAGTCGTTGCGATTGCCATGCTCGACGCCATCGTGCTTGAGACTCATTTGCACGACAGTAGCGCAACAGCGTAGGTTGAAAGTATCAGACATTGATGCTTCGCGACGGACGTTGCGAAGAGCAGTGCGAGTGACTTGAGGATTCAGGTCGCGGCGCGCTAGCGGGCAAATCACCCGCCAGCCGTCGCACCTTTGCGTTGGCTGGCCCCAATCAGGAGCAAGCCGACCATGTCGAAGAATCTCAAGAGCCTCCAGAATCGCGCCGCCGCCGTCGCCAATCAGATGCGGGCGCTCTCCAATCTCACCGAGCGCTCGCCCGAGCAGGACGCAGAACTGAAGTCCCTCGTCACTCAGTCGGGCGAAGTCCGGCAGTCGCTGGCCTTTGAGGCCAACATCGCCAAGGAGGAGTCGGAGCTTCGCTCGACCATCGAGCAGGCCGCTCCCGCCGCAGCGACCGCCCCCGCCGCCCCTGCCCCGCAGGAGCCGGAGACTCGGGAACTTCGGGCCAAGAAGACCTCGCTGACCTGGAGATTCGGGGCGTTCACGTCCCCCATCACACCCAGCTTCGGGCCTTCAACGAGCGCCCCGAGGACGTCGAGACCGCCTACCGCTGCGGTCGGTGGCTCAAGGCCCACGTTTTCAAGAACGCCGACGACATCCAGTGGTGCAAGGACCACAACGTCGAGGCCCGTGCCCTCGGTGAGAACACCAACTCGGCCGGTGGCGCCCTCGTCCCCGAGGAGTTCGCTGCTCGCGTGATCCGGCTCGTCGAGACCTACGGCACCTTCGCCGCGTCGAGCGTCGAGAAGGTGACGATGAACCGCGACACCATGATCATCCCGAAGCGGGTGACTGGCACCACGGCCTACTTCATCGGCGAAGGCGTCGCCTCCACCGAGAGCCAACCCAGCTATTCCAACGTGCAGTTGGTAGCCAAGAAGCTCGCCGTTTCCACGCGGATGTCTTCGGAGGTCGTCGAGGACAGCCTGATCTCCATGGCAGACGCAGTCGCCGCTGAGTTCGCTACCTCGCTTGCCTTTCAGATCGACGGCTGCGGATGGATCGGTGACGGAAGCTCGACCTACGGCGGCATCTACGGGCTTGTCAACAAGCTCGCCAGCAACGTCTCCCCGGCGGCCCTCCAGACCGCCACCACCGGCCACGTCTCGTTTGAGACGCTGACGATCGACGACTTCCTCAAGCTCATCGGCAAGCTCCCGCTGTACGCCCGCCAGGGTGCCCGGTTTTACATCTCCCCGGCCGGCTACGCTGCCTCGATGGCCCGTCTCCGCTACGCCTCGGGCGGTAACACCCAGACCGACATCGGCGGCGGTGTGACCGAGAGCTTCCTCGGCTACCCGGTGGAGCAAATCCATGTGATGAACAGCACCCTCGGCACCGACGCCTCGCAGGTCAAGGTGCTGTTCGGCAACCTCGGGCTCTCCTCGATCTACGCTCGCCGCCGGGACTTCTCGGTGCGGATGTACGACCAAGTCTACGCCACGACCGATCAGCTTCTCCTCCAGGGCACGATGAGGTTCGACATCGTCCATCACACCCTCGGCACGAAAGACCCGGCCGGGACGGACATCGCCGGCCCCGTGATCGCCCTCAAGACCGCTGCGTCTTGAGCCTGAACCTACCCCACTAGACCTTTCACAGGAGCAATCAGAGCAATGATCCATGCACAGATGGAAAAGATGGCGGTGGCCCTCCCCGCCGCCGTCGCCAGTTCGGCCGTGACCCTGACCGTCGACACCCTCGGCTACGACGGCGTCAGCTTCGTCGCGGTTCGGGCGGCCAACGCGGCCACCACGTTCGCGTCGGTGCTGAAGGTTGAGCAGTCGAGCGACGACTCGACCTACGTCGCCGTCTCGGGCTTCACCGGCGGGACCGACTTCACGATCGCCCAGGCGACCACCAGCACCGCCGTCGCCTACAAGCTCGACGTGGATGCGAAGGCCACACGGCGCTACCTGAAGCTGACCTGCACGCCTTCGACCGCGGTGAACGTCGCTGTCTGTGCCCGCCTGTACCGCGGCGAGAACGCGCCCGTGACCGCTGCGGACGCCGGTGTCATCGGTTGGGTGGTCGGCTGATCTTACGCGGGACGGCCATTGATGGCCGGCAAGGCGCAGGGAAGCGCGCCCGCTCCTTCTTTGGAGCGTCAAAATGCTGGTTCGCATCGGGAATACAGAGGCGGAAGTGAAGGTCGCAGCGGTCATGTCCATGCCGCGGCTGGGCTTCACCGACAACTTCTTCTGCGTGGCGTCGGCCCTGACGCCACACGGCATTTCGCCGGTCAAAGTGACAGGGGCCTACTGGGGTCAGTCGCTCCAACGGGCCATAGAGTCGGTCGTCAAGGACGCCGACTGGGTGCTGACGATCGACTACGACACGATCTTCAGCGCGAAGACTGTCGAGGCCCTCATGACGCTTGCCCTGTGGAGCGGCATGGACGCCATCGCCCCGCTTCAGGTGAAGCGAGAGGCCAACGCGGTCATGTTCGCCCTGCCGGGCTCGACGCCCGACGAGCAGACGCAGGTCAGCGACGAGTGGTTCAAGCAGCCCGTGCAGCCGGTCGAGACGGCCCACTTCGGCCTGACGCTCATTCGGGCATCGGCCCTGCGGGCCACGCCGAAGCCGTGGTTCGTCGAGACCGCCAACGACGCGGGCACGTTCGATGGCGGCCACATGGACGCCGACATCCACTTCTGGAAGCAGTTCACAAAGAACGGGAACAAGCTAGGGCTGGCGACGCACGTCAGCGTCGGGCACGCCGAGTTGATGATCACTTGGCCGTCGCGGACGGTGGAGGAGTGCAAAGTCCTCCAGCACACGACGGACTACTGGTCGAACGGCCAGAAGGCACCAGAGAAGGCTTGGGGGCAGGTATGAAGATTCGCATTCTCATGGGATTCGACGGCTACGAGGTTGGTCAGGTGTTTGACAACTGGCCGCCCGGCATGTGCGAAATCCTGATCGGCCGACGAATGATCGAGGAAGCCAAGGAAGAGCCGGCTCCGGCGCCCGTGGCCGTCGCCAAGAGGAAGTAGGCCATGGACTACATCATCTTCGGATCGCCGCAGCGGCCTACGCCGACGATCACGGCGTTCCGCAGCCTCGTCCGAATCACGGAGCCGGCGGTCGAGCCTGTGTCGCTGGGCGAAGCAAAGGTGCAGGCCCGAGTCGACACCGAGGCTGACGACGCCTACATCCAGGTGTTGATCGCCGTCGCGAGGCAGTATGTCGAGGACATCCTCGACATCACGCTGCTCACGACCGTCTGGGAGGTCTCCTACGACCTGTTTCCGGTCTGGAAGATCGTCCTGCCCCGGCCGATGCTCCAGTCGGCCAACATCACAGTGACCTATCGCCTTGGGGATGGCGCAACGTCCACCAAGAGCAGCGCGGCCGGAGACTTCAGGGTCGACACCCGCACGGTCCCCGGCCGCATCTATCCCAACTGGTCGGATACATGGCCGGGCGTCCGCGGCGACGAGAACAGCGTCGTCGTCAACTTCACCGCCGGCTTCGGCACCGACGGGTCGAGTGTGCCGCCGATCTACAAGCACCTGATCATGATGCTGGTCGCCCATTGGTACGACTCTCGGCAGATCGTGTCGCCGGGAACCTACGGCACGATCCCGAAGACGTTCGACACGCTGCTGGCGGCGGCTGACCTGGGCGTATTTAGGTAGTAGCGGGCTGGAATTAGGTAGCAAACTAGGTACTTCCGATGACGCTTCGCTCCAAGCTCGACGTCGACCTCATCTGCCACAACACGGGCACGGCGACGTTCGTCGTCAACAGCCTCTCCGACCACTTTCTCATCGAACCGAACGTCATTCAGTACATCGGATCAGCGACTGTGGGTACGTCGGCGGTGTCGATCACCGGCCCGACGGTTCTGTCGACTTTGGTCGTCAAGAACGAAGGCTCTCAGTCGCTCAGGCTCGCAGGGGCGATCGACGTCTCCTCGGGCCGTCTGGCCGTCCTGCCGGTCACGGCGACGGTCACGGTGGCGTCAGTGAGCGGCCAGGGCTCCTATTCGGCACTGTGGGTGGGGTGATGATCAACGCCGGCATGATGCGAGAACGGGTGCTTCTCCAGAGGCCGGCGACGAACCGGACGGGCTTGGGGTCTGCGAATCTGGAGTGGGAGGACATCGCGGAGGTGTGGGCCAGCGTCTTGGGTCTTTCGTCCCGCGAAATCCTCCAGGCCATGCAGGCCAACGCCATCGTGAGCCACAAGGTCCGCATCCGCTTCTACCCCGGCATCGAACACACATGGCGGATGGTCTGGCGGGGCCGCGTGCTGGAGATTTCCAGCATCGTCGAGCGTGAAGTGCGGGCGATCCATGAGATTCTGGCGAAGGAGGTGACGTGATGGCTCTGGGCTACGCGAACCTCCCATCGATCACGCAGAACAACCCGACGCCGCGCGACCTCGGCGGCTCGACGGGCCTTGAGCAGGCGAATCAGTTCGTCACGATCCGAACGTCAGGAGTCCGAGAGCTTGTCGACAGGCTGAACTCGCTCGTCACTGCCGTCGAGGCCAACGAGACGCTGCGCAAGATCGTCCGCAAGGCATCGCGGATCGTCATGGATGAGTACCGCGAGATGGCCCTGCGGCATGAGGCCACCGGAAACCTTGCCAAGTCCGTGACGGTCGTGCGCCGGTCGTATAACAACGGCCGCGGCGGCAAGGCCGCGGTCGACATCATTGGCCCCCGCCAAACTGGCCGAAACAAATCGCAAGAGGGCGTTGAATCTGGTAATCATGCGTGGCTGGTCGAGTTCGGCAGTGGTCCCCGCCGCCCCGGAACGCAGGGGCGCCGGACCTACGTCAACGTCCACCAGTCGATCAACGGCCGGATGAAGCTCCACCCTGGCAAGTCGATGAACGACGACCAGTTCAAGAACGCCGGCCGCGGCTATTACTTCCTCATGGGCAGCCTGCGCGAACGTGGCCCAGGAAACAGCTATTCCCGAGACTTTGCAGGGCCAGGGGATGGTGGGGACGGGCGAAAGCAACACCCGATCACGCTCAAGCCGGGCGAGACCATTGCCCCCATGCCCGCCCTCCACATCATGTCGGATGTCATCACCGCCTGTAGCGGAGATGTCCTGATGTCGCTGGAGATCGGACTGATCAACGCCATCAACGCGAGGCTCAATTGATCATCTCGCCAGAACGACACATTCACTTGCGCCTGACGGCGTCCCCGCGGGTCGCCCGGCTCGTCGGCTTCGGCGTCTACTCAATCGCAGTCCCGAAGGACGCCGCGTTCCCGCTCATCGTCTACAAGCGGGCGAGCATTGGCCGCGAGACGTCACTTGGCGGCCCGATCTATGTGCCGGAGGTGAGCCTTCAGTTCGGCTGCTGGGCGCGTGACTATGACAGCGCAAGAGAGCTTGGCGACGAGGTCCGACTGCTCCTTGATGGATACATCGGCACCCTCGCAAACGCTACAATACAAGATATGAGGCTGATTTCGGAGGTGGACGACTTTCTTGAGCCAACGGTTCAAGGGTCGCAACTTCCGGCGGCCTACGAAATACGGCAGATGTACCGGGTCCGGTGGCAAGACGCCACAATCTGAACCAGCAAGGAGGCTTCTTCAATGGCAGGCATTTCCGCACAGGGTCTCACGTTCACCTTTGGTGGTACGGCCTTGACGGTGACGAGCGTCCAGGTCAGCGACTCGCAAGACCTCATCGACGGCAGCCATCTCGGCATCCCGCCGAACGGCCGCAAGGAGTTTGTTGGTGGGTTCGCAACGAATCGAGAGGTCACTGTCGACGTCATCTCGACGACCATCCTCACGGCTGGCACGTCTGGGGCGCTCTCCATCACCGGGCCGATGTCGTTCTCGGGCAACTCGACGATCACCTCGGCAAGCACCGGCGGCTCCGTCGGCGATCTTATCAAGGGCAGTGTCACGTTCAAGGTTGCCTGACGGAGGGAGCGTGAAGCATGGCCGGCGTTACAGCGCAAGGCGCCACGTTCACTTTCAACGGGGCGGTGGCGGTCATTACGGGTCTGTCGATCAACGCTCCAAAAGCGGAGATTGTTGACATGACCGGGATCAACGACGCCGCAAACTTGACGGTCATGGTGCCGACCGGGGCCGTAGGCCCCGGAAACGTGACGGTCGACTATGTCCACATCGCCGGGGGCATCGACCCCCAGGCGGTGATTGGCGTTCGGGGTCCGCTGGTCTTCGGCTCGCCGGGGTACAGCGTCACCCGGAACGTCATTCTTGAATCAGCCAGCACGGAAGTCAGGTCTGGCGATGTCGTGCGAGGTTCCTTGAACTTCGTGATGACAGATTACTACGGTTCTTGAACGAGGTTTTCTCATGGCCGGTCTCTCTGCCAGTCAGATCATCGCCGCCGACGACTCCAAGATCGAAGCGATCGAGGTGCCGGAGTGGGGCGGGACGGTATACGTCAAGTCCCTCCGCGGCACCGACCGCGACGCCTTTGAGGAGTCGCTGTCGAAGGAGAAGGACAAGCCCTTCCGGTCGCGATTCCTGGTGATGACGCTCTGCAACGAGCAGGGGGCTCTCCTGTTCAAGCCTGAGCAGGTCGCCGCCCTCGGCGAGAAGTCGAGCCTCGTCCTCAACCGCGTGTTCGACGCGGCCTGGGCGATCAACTACTTCACGCCCGAGAAGGTCGAGGAGTTGGGAAAAGATTCGCCGAGCGGCCAGAGCGACGCTTCTACTTCCGCCTAGCTCTGTCTCTCGGCAAGACGGTCAAACAGCTTCTTGCGGAAACCGACTCGCAGGAGCTTATGGAGTGGTGGGCATTCGACCAGAGATGGCCGTTGCCCGACCACTGGCAGCAGACGGCGAGGATTTGTCGGATCGTGATGTGTTCCTCGGGGAACTACAAGCGAGGCGACATCCCCGACGAGTCGGCGTTCATACCAGCGTCTCGGAAGCTGGAGCAGACTCAGGATCAGATCATCGCTGAACTGATGAAGCTCAACAGGAAGCCCGGCGACGACGTCAACGAGAAGGTGTGATGGGCTACCTCGGCAAAATCTCCGCTGTCGTCTCGGTCAACACCGGGGATTTTGCTGCCAAGATCAATCGCCTCAAGGGCGACGTCGAAGGCTTTGCGTCGGCAACGAAGGCTTCCTTGGCGACCGCCTCGCGGTCTGCCGGGAAGTCCTTTGGCAGCATCTACACCGAGGTGCAGAAGCTGGAGCGGGCGCTGAAGGCCGCCTCGGCGCTTGAGTTCACCGGACTCAAGGGCTTTGATGGCAAGGGCCTAAAAGAGGCTACTGACCAAATGCAACAGATGCATGAGGTTGCATCACAGCTTTCGGCGCCGCTGGCGAAGACCGTGGCCGCAGTCGACGCAATGTCGCACGCGATCAAGTCTACGCTGCACGACGCCATGAAGGATGTGCAGGGCGACGTCCAGATGCTCCAGACGAAGATGGAGACCGTTGGGAGCGTCACGGCGGAAGAGTTTGGCAAGGCCGAGGCGAAGGTCAGGAGCTTTGGGGCAGCCGCGAAGATGGCGGCCGAAGCTGCGCAGGGTGCGTCACAAATCAGCGGCGGTGGCGGTTTCAAGTATCAGCAGCCGGTGCTGAACAGAGAGTTCGACCGCGGCGCGTCCCTCCAAGGCAAGGTGGGTGCGTTCCCTGCCATCCGCATGACAAAGGGCGTATCGGAGCTTCTGACAACGCAGAAGCAGTTGGCTGATTCGGCCGCGAATATGTCGGCCGCCTACGCCGCGATGCCGACGAATAAGACGGCCACAGACCTTCAGGCTGCGACCGCGGCATTTAAGGCGGTCAACGATGAGATCGACGCACTGATCGTCGGCTACGAGAAGCTCGACCAGCAGTTTGCAGATAGCAAGGCTGCCGCACTGGCCGCCGCCGCTGCGAAGATTCAAGCTGCCAAGGACGAAGAGGAACGCATCTGGGCGATAAGGGACGCCGACCAAGCCGCCGCCGCCGCAAGACAGGCATCCGCCGCGAAAGCGATCGCCGACGAAGAGTCGGCTGCGATTGCGGCAGAAAAGCGTGCCCAATTGGAGGCCGCCGCCGTCGCGAAGGTTCAGGCCGCGAAGGCCGTGGCGCTCCAGCAGAACCGGGCTAATGCCGCAACGGGCGAAGCCCAGAACATCCAGCAACTCACCAGCGCATACGATCAGCTTCTCGCTCGACTTCGCGCCCTCCCCGATGCAGAGCGTGCCCAGGTGAACATGGCCTCTGGGCCGACTTTTGCCTCAGTCGAGAGCGCCATCTCGTCTGGGGATCAGGCGAATGTGGCCGCCGGTGCGTCCGCGCTCGCTCAGGCTCAGGCCGACATCCTCAACACCGAGAAGGCGATTGCCGCTGCCAAAGAGGTGACTGCGGCGGCCGACAAGAAGGCCGCCCTGGACGCCGCAAAGGCGAAGTCGGACGCGGAGACTCTTCTGCACCTGGAACAAACTCGGCTTCAAGTAATGACGGGCGAAGCCCAGTCTGTGTCGCAGCTTAGGTCTCAGTACGATGGCCTTCTATCCCGCGCCGATAAGCTCTCCGCAGCGCAGAAAGCGTCCGTCTTTGCCATAACGGCCGCCAACAGTGCAATGGTTGAGTACGCGATCTCTGAGGGCACAGACGCCGACGTCGCCACCGTTAAGCCCGACGTGGATGCCATTGAGTTGGCGGTGTCCAAGGCCGAGGAACTCAACGAGAAGCAGAAGGAGGCCAAGAAGAGCGCCGACGCACTCCAAGACTCCCTCTCTAGAATCGCCGACTCTATCGGAGACCCTTCGGAGCCGATCGACAAACTGAAAAAGGCCGTGAATGAGGCCAATGCGGCTATCGAAAAGATGGCCGATGGAACAGCCAAGAGCAACGCCCAGTCGGCCATGAACGCCGTGAAGGGCATGATCCCCTCCGCGAAGAACGACGCAGACGTCACTCAACTCGCCGGCATCGTCGGTGGCATCGGGACGCAAGCCGCAGCAATGCCGGCGCCGCCAACGCCCCCAAAACCAAAGACGGCTGACGATCTGTTTGGTCCGATGATCGGCACGGCCGGTCGCCAGATGGATGTCCTGAAGAGCAAGATTTCGGCCACCCACAGCGAGATCGAAAAGCTGCCGATCCCCATCCAGACGACGCTCATACCCGAGATCGCGAAGGTTCGCGCCATGTTCATGGCGCTGAACGACGCTTCGCCCCAGTCGGAACTTGACGCTGCCGCCAATGCGGCAAAGCGACTCAGCGACAACGTCAAGAACCTGACGAATGCCCAGCAGTTCAAGGGCACGTTCGGGCAGTTCCTCGACGACACGTCAGTCAAGAAGTATCAGTCGCAGCTTCAGGCCGTTCAATCGAAGCTGGCGGCGATTGGCGTGTCTGCCGGCGGCAAGGCGGCTCAAGGCGTGGACAAGTTCCGCGACGCCCTTGCCAAAGCAGCCGAGTCGGGTCAGATCGGAATGGCCGCGACGAACGAAGAGCTTGACAAGCACATCCAGAAGATTGCTGACGCGGCGGTCGCCGAAGGGAAGATGACAAAAGCGCAGGCCCAGGCGTTCGTGGGAGGCGTTAATCAAGCCGGCGACATCGGGCGAGGAGGCGTCGACAAAGCGAGTCAGGCCCTCACGCAGGCCGCCTACGTCGTGGACGACTTCATGTCGGCGACTGGTGGCGTCGAGCAGAAGATTCGTGCCATCAGCAACAACATCACGCAGATGGGCTTCATTATCGGAAAAACCAAGGGATTGTGGATCGCCCTTGGAGGGGTCATTGCTGCCCAGGTGGCGGTTGCGTACTACAAGTTCGTGACCGGGGGTATGACGGCCGAGGACACGACGAAAGCGCTCAACGACGCCCTCGACAAGCAAAAAAATACCGTCACGGAACTTGCAGGAACGTATCGAGACCTCGCCAAATCCATGGCGATGTCTTCGGCAGCACAGAAGGGAGTAGCCAACGCCGATGTGCTAGGGACCGTTGCCAAGGGGAACTACGACAATCGTATGTCAAGGCTGACCGGCGTGAACTCGGCAGTTGTTGCGGAGCGGTCAATGACGGCGGCGATCCAGAGGGCGATGGAGTCATCGTCTCTCACGACCAACGCGGGCACGTTGATCTACCGCAACGAGAGGCTGAAGCAGTCGCAGTCAAGGGAGCGTTTCGCCGAGGCCGACGCACGTCGCGCTCCGGCGGGGCGGATTGAAGACCTTGAGTTAATGCGTGCCAAGAGGTCCGGTATCGTTGCCACCATGGGGGGCATCACCGGGGCGAAAATGCTTGAGTCGCTTGGGCTTGACCCTAGGTGGAACGAGCAATTTGACGCATTGTCGAAAGAACTAGAGGCCCTTGAGGCACAGATTCGCGCGACCGAGGGCGTGATCAACGACTGGGCTGACGGTCTTGCGATGTCCTCGGTCGTGGCCGCTCAGACGATAAAGATGCGCATTGAGGCCGCGGGCCAACTCCTCGCCACGGCGATTGAGTCTGGGGTTCCTGGCGCTAGGACATTCCAGAACGAGTTGGATTCACTGTCGTCCGAGCTTTCCGGGGCGTTGAATGACCTTGCCAACGCATCGGAGCAGACCGGCGAACGTAGGGGCATGGAATCGTCCGACGCCAGAGCGAGGGTGAAGTCCGTCTTCGACAGGACCGCCGACCTTATTGCCGACACGCTTTCGTACCGGATCAAGGCAGCCTTCGCTCGCGTCGGCTCAAAAGACGTCCTAGGCCAGATGGGCGGAAATCCGAGGTTCGCCAACAGTAGTTCGGGCCTCGTAGGGGCCGCGGCGAGGAAAGACATCGCTGACGCCCAACTCGGCGTGAGGTCATCCCAGCTTTCAACCGCCACTGCCGAGGCTAATCGAATCCAGACGGAAGGCAGAAAGAGAGTCGCAGACGCAGAGCAAGATTTCCTCAATACGCAGCGGCAGACGTATTTGGAAGGCGACGACGCCGCAAGGAAAAGAATTGAAGCCGATATCGAGGCTGCTCGCGTTGCTGTTGACTCACAGAAGATAGCCGCGGACGCAGCAAATCAGTCTGCAACAGCGGATGTAGCCGCGGCGACTGCCGCCAGAGACAAGGCACAGTCCGATGCCGCAGCGGCCGACGCGGTCGACAAGCTCGCTGCCGCCGCGGCCCAAGCCGCGATCGACGTCGAGCAGTTCCTCGGCCGCACCCGAAAGATCGGAGAGGCCGGCCTTTCCGCATCCGAGCAGACCGCCGACATCCGCCAGCAGATGTTCATGCGGCGGCCAACGCAGGCGAATAGGGAGGCCCGCGACGAGGCGGAAAAGCAACTGATTGTTGATCGTGAGCGGGTAGCGAAGGCGAACTCGCAGCTTGATCAACGTCGAGCGCAGGCCCAGATGGACCCTGTCGTCCTCAAGGCAAACGACCTGATTGCTGGCGCTCAGGAGGAGCTTGCGAGACTCCAGGCCGAGGCGGCGACGAATGGCGTTGCGGTTGATCCCGCCAGGGTCAGGCAGCTAGCAGACGTCGAGGCGGCGGCTCGCGCCGACCGTGACAGTCGCGTGTTTGACATGACGGCCAAGGAGCGTGCTGCGCAAGAGGACATCGCCGGCGACATGGAGAAGAAACGCCAGATCGCGGAGATGGATCAGCGGAAGACGGAATCGCAGGCTGCCGAGAGAGCGCGGGTCAACCAAGGCCGCGAAGATGCCATGTCGGCCAAGGACCGCCGAGTCCTTGAGGCTTCCAGGTCGGCAGAGAACATGGCCGCGGCAGCCGGCGAGTTCGCCGACCCCGTCGCCAGGACAGCCTTCATCCAGAAATACTTCGACAATCAAGTGGAGGAGATGCGCAAGGCAGGCCCCCTCGGGCAGGCTCAAGACGAGCGCTTCAACGCCGTCATGTCCGGCCCGTCGAGGCAGGCACTGAACGCAACGGACGTCTCGACGTCGGAAGGTGCCCGAGAACTCAACCGCCTCCTCCGCGGAGAAGACTCGTCCAGGGACGTCAATTTCGCAGAGATGAAGCACCAGACGGAACTCCTTCAGCAAATTGCTGAAGGCATCAAGCAGGCTACTGGCGTGGCGGTTCAATTTTAGGAGAAGACATGGCAGACCTGACCATTGGAACAACCATCATCGTCAGCAAGGGGAGCCTCACGGCAAACCTCTATGCGTCAAACGTCACTGCCACGATGAGTCAGGCGGGTCTGAAGACGACCGTCTACACGCTCTCGTCAACCTCTGTGTCGCTCTCCACGGCGAACCTGTCGTCTGTGGGCGTAGCGCAGTTCTGGAACATCTCCGGGGACACAAACGCTACCGTGCTAGTGTCTGCCGTGAGCGGGGCGAGCGTCGTCGGCTTTGCGGCACCTCGGCCGGGCGAGCCCGCGCTCATGCGGCTCCCGAGTGGAATCAACTTCCAGGCGACCGGCCACACCGCCGCGATCCTCCGCGTAGACATCACCGAGGGCTGACCGATGCCGAAGTACGCAGCAGAACTGACGCAGGG
>Ga0209596_1003236_pt1 | contig 12939 bp, 8 predicted proteins | sample M_130807_MF_Meta_FD_187314 | JGI IMG/M metagenome (GOLD analysis project Ga0209596, IMG submission 187314) | Freshwater microbial communities from Lake Montjoie, Canada to study carbon cycling - M_130807_MF_MetaG (SPAdes) (version 2) | ecosystem: Environmental > Aquatic > Freshwater > Lake... | reverse complement strand
CGGCGTGAAGGTCACCGGTGCAGGCTTCCCGTTCTACGTTGGCGACATGGCCCGCCTCGTCCGCGCTCTCATTCAATACTTCCTCGAGGAAGCGGGTAGCAACGGCTACACCGAAGTCCACGCCCCTTTGATGGTGAACGCCGCTAGCGCGACCGCCACCGGCCAGCTACCGGATAAGGAGGGCCAGATGTATCATGCGCCGACGGATGATTTCTATATGATTCCGACGGCGGAGGTGCCGGTAACGAATTTCTTCCGCGACGAAATCCTCGATGAGGCCTCCTTGCCAGTAAAGCGTTGCGGCTATACGCCGTGCTTCCGTCGCGAGGCTGGTAGCTGGGGCGCACACGTGCGTGGCCTCAATCGCCTGCACCAGTTCGACAAGGTCGAGCTCGTGAAGTGGGTCCACCCCGACCAATCTTTGGCTGAACTCGAGCTCCTTCGCGGCGACGCCGAGCGCCTGCTGCAGAAGCTAAATCTCCCTTACCGCGTCCTCTTAATCTGTGCGGGCGATATCGGTTTCTCGCACAGCAAGCAGTACGACCTTGAAGTCTGGGCCGGCGGGCAGAAGCGCTGGCTCGAGGTTTCGAGCTGCTCCAACTTCACCGACTTCCAGGCCCGCCGTGCGGGGATACGCTTCCGTCCAAAGGACGGGAAGCCCGAGTTCGTCCACACCCTCAATGGCTCTGGCCTCGGCTTGCCGCGCGTTCTGGCGGCGATCCTCGAAAACAACCTGCAGCCCGACGGCACTGTGCGCGTCCCCGAGGCCTTGCGCCGCTGGTACGGCAAGGAAACCTTGTCGTTCTAAGGTCGCTTTAGGTTGGCAGGGAAGGGTGGTCGGCTATGTTTATTTCGTGAGCCCGGCCCTTCCCTCTCTCCTCGACCTGCGCGCGTCCGTCGCGGCTTGGCCGCGTTTAGCGAAGGGTGGACTTTTGCCGACCGAGCTCATTGGGGTAGCCGTGTCGGGTGGCGCGGATTCCGTCTACCTCTTGCTGGCCTTGTGGGCAGACGAAACGCTGCGGCCACGGTTGCGCGTCCTCCACTTCAACCACCGCGTACGGGGCGAGGCCGCGGAGGACGATGCGCGCTTCGTGCAGGCCTTGTGCGTGGCCCTTGACGTCCCTCACGTCATCGGCGAGCGGGGTGCAGTCGGTCTCGCCTCCGAAGCCGACCTGCGTGCAGCCCGCTTGGATTTCTTTGCGCAACAACGCACGGCGCTGGGCCTGCGGGTGATCGCCACCGCTCATCATTTGGATGACGTCGTGGAAACCATGCTCATGCGCTTGGCGCGTGGTGCGGGACTGGCCGGCTTGGCGGCTCCGCGGGAATGGCAGGTGTTTCGGGCTGGTCACGTCCATTGGCGTCCGCTGATTGGGGCGCGGCTGACGAAGGCCGAGCTCCTGGCAACTTTATCCGCTGGGGCGATCCCTTGGCACGAAGATGCGACCAACCTACAGCCGATCGCCTTGCGCAATCGTGTGCGTGCGTGGGTAGGGCAGGGTGGGTCGGAAGCCTTGGGGCCCACTTTTACCCAAGGCTTTGGCGCATCTGCCCGCTACCTGGATGATGCGCACACGGCCCTCTTGGCTTGGGCGGATGAGCTCGGCTGCACCGTCCAGCCCGATGGCTCCATCGGCACCGCGGCCTTGCGCGGTCGCCCGCCTGCTTTGGCTCACGCCGTTTTGAGCCGTTTCCTCGCCGAGCATGGGTTATCTTCGGCCAGTGGTCCGTCCCTGGAGCCGCTTATCGCCGCACTCGGCTCAGGCTGCGACGCCCAGTCAACTTTACTTGCCCAGCTCGTGGTCCATAAGGCTGATCGGCTCTTTTTGCCGAGGTCGATGTCGGTCACTTATGGGCCTGAACTAAGACCGCTAGTACTCGGACAGCTCGACGACGCGAGCGGCCTTTTGGCGGAAAGAGTAGACGTAGACGATGCCCTCTGGGCAAAGTTGTCCCGGGGCGACATCTCCGCTGACTCAGTCGCCTATCTAAATGTCCCGCAAGGCCTAGACTTGGCTTGGCGCGGCCGCATGGAGGGTGATCGCTACCAACCGTTGGGGTCATCTGGCTCGGCTAAGCTCTCGGATCTCCTCATTAACCGAAAAATCCCCGTGGAACAGCGGGAATCCCTCCCCGTGGTGCTGGTTGATAATACAATTCATTGGGTTCCTGGTCAGCCGCCTGCGCACTCCGCCCGTCTGGTCGGGCCGCAGAAGGGGGCTCTCCGGTTGACTTGGCTTGGCCCCTGCTTAAGTTCAGTCCTCCCCCGATGAGCCAAGACAACAACGAGGATGACAAGAACGGTAACCGCTTAAACGGACGATCCCTGCTGGTCTGGGTGGTTCTGATTGCGGCGGTCGCCCTGCTCGTAAACTACAGCGCCCCGAGTGCCGCTCATATTGATAAATTAGGCATCACCCAGGTGCTTTCCTATGCCAAGGATGGCAAACTCAAGACCCTGAATGTTAAGCCGGATCCGGCGGCGGGCTCCGACAGTTGGTATCAGGTTGAAGGTGAACTCCTGGTTAAAGGGGAAGCCCCCGCCGACAAGACCCGCTTCATCGCCGCGGGGCGCCTGACTGAAAAAGAATTTGAAGCCCTGCGTGCTTCTGTCCCCAAGGAGAACTTCAAGGAGTCACCGGCGCAGACTGGCCTCACCATGTTCCTGTACAACGTTCTGCCCACCTTGCTGGTGTCGGGCGTCGTCTTGTTCATGATGTTCCGCTTCCTGAAGAGTTCCCAGAAGGGCGCGATGCAGTTCGCCAAGAGCCGGGCCCGTTTGAACTCCACGGATCGTGAAACGACTACTTTCAAGGACGTCGCCGGTTGCGATGAGTCCAAGGAAGAGGTCAAGGAAATCGTCGATTTTCTCCGTGAGCCCAAGCGCTTCACTAAGATCGGTGCTTCGATTCCGAAGGGTATCCTGATGGTTGGCCCGCCTGGCACAGGTAAGACGCTCCTCGCCCGTGCCGTCGCCGGCGAAGCCAAGGTTCCGTTTCTGAGCATCAGCGGCTCGGACTTCGTCGAGATGTTTGTCGGCGTCGGCGCTGCCCGCGTCCGCGATACGTTTGACCAAGCTCGCAAGCTCGCTCCCTGCATCATCTTTATCGACGAAATCGACGCTGTCGGTCGTCAGCGCGGGGCTGGCTTGGGTGGCGGGAATGATGAGCGCGAGCAGACCCTCAACTCCTTGCTCGTCGAGATGGATGGCTTTGATGGCCAAGCGGGCGTGATTGTCATCGCCGCGACTAACCGCGCCGACGTCCTCGATGCCGCCTTGCTCCGCCCCGGCCGTTTTGACCGCCAGGTCTTCGTCGACCTGCCCGACCTCCGCGGCCGGGAGGCCGTGTTGACGGTGCACGCCAAGCGTTTCCAGCTCGCACCTTCCGTCGACTTACAGCGTATCGCCCGAATCACTACGGGTATGTCAGGGGCTGACCTAGCTAATTTGCTCAATGAAGCTGCGCTCCATGCCGGTCGCCGTAACCGCGACAAGGTTGAGATGTGCGACGTCGAGGAAGCCCGCGACAAGATCGCGCATGGCCGCGAGCGCCGCAAGGGCGCTGACCAGGAAGACCTTCGGAAGACTGCTTACCATGAGGCTGGCCACGCCCTTGTGCAGGCCGTGCTCGATGACGGCACGTTGCCGGTCCACAAGGTCACCATCATCCCGCGTGGTCGCGCCCTCGGCATGGCGATGTTCATGCCCACCAAGGATTCCTTCGGCAGTTCGAAGACCTGGCTGACTCGTTTCATCTGTACCGCGATGGCGGGCCGTGTCGGCGAGCGTGTCATTACTGGCGATATCTCAAGCGGTGCCTCGCAGGATATCAAGCAGGCCACCCGGATGGCCCGTCAGATGGTCTGTGATTGGGGTATGAGCGACCTCGGCCCCATCTCCTACAACGAGAACACGGACACCGTGTTCCTAGGTCGCGAGATTTCGCGCACCCAAGGGCATAGCGATGAAACCGCCCGGCGCATCGACGTGGCCGTCGCCCAGATCGTCAACGAGCAGTTTGCCATGGCCGAGAAAATCATCGCTGAAAACGGCGAAGCCCATCGCAAGATTGCCGAAGCCCTCTTGGAGCACGAAACCTTGGACGGTATCCATATCATGGAAATTCTTAAGACCGGGGCGATTCAGACCCCGGTGGTCGGCAGTCCAGTGGCCAATCCTGTCCGTGAGGCCACCCCCGCAGGTCCGGCGCCAGAAACCGGAACGCAGTCTTCGCCGAGTCCTGCTTGAGGTTTGCCCTTGAGCGTAAAAGCGGGTTAGGGTCCTCACATGGTCCTAGGGCTCACGGGTGGCATTGGTTGCGGCAAGTCTGCAGCCTTAGCCATGTTTGCGCGCCTAGGCTTTAAGGTTGTCGATGCCGACCAGCTGGCGCGCGCGGTTCTGGTTCGCCCTGAAATAGTCCAACAGCTCGTTGCGCGCTGGGGTCGGGAAGCACTGGGGACGGATGGTTTACCTGATCGGAGTTGGATTGGCCGTAAGGTTTTTGGCGCCCCCGTTGAGCTCGCCTTCCTCGAAGGCTTGGTACACCCGGAGGTGGCCCGGCTCCGCCAAGCTGCGGTGGCTGATGCGACGCGGCATCATGTGGTCGAAATTCCCTTGCTTTTTGAGAAAGGATTGGAGGCCGAGTATGCTTGTGTCGTTTGTGTGGCGTGCTCGGATGACATTCGTCTGACTCGTTTGGAGGCCAGAGGCCTTTCGCGGCAGGATGCCCAAGTGAGGATTAATTCGCAAATGCCTCTAGTTCATAAGTTTGCGAAATCTAGTTATGTCCTTTGGAATGATGGAGACTTGCCCGCCTTGGAGTCGCAGGTAAGGCGATTAGTGGCTCAGCTCACGGCCGCTGAGAAGTCCACTATTTGACCGCTTTTGCGATTGCCGAGGAGGGGGTGGGATTTAGGTTTCAAGGCTCTCGTACAGCTCCTCCCCAAGGAGAAGTACTTATCACCCCATCTTCCGCCAAGGATACCCCCACTGTGACGACCGCCGACGATTTCGTCATCCAATTCATTCAGGACAAAGCCCTCGTAACCGCGGGCGACGTCGCCGAGGCCCGTGCGGCCGTGGCTGCGACCCCGGATGGCAACCCCGATACCCTCGCTATAGCCAACCTCGTCGAGAACGGCAAGGTCACCTGGTCGAAGATTACCGAAGCCCTCGGTATCGAATTCGACATGGAAGTCGTCGACCTTTCGCAGGTTTCCCCGGCTGATGAATTATTGAAGCTTATTAGCCGCGACCAAGCGGAGCGTTCTAATATCCTGCCGTTGCAGATGGATGGGGTGGAACTCCTCGTCGCTATCGCTGACCCGCTCGATACTGAAAGCCTCGATTCCCTGGCGCGCGTCCTCAAGCTCACGCTTAATCCGAAACTCGCGCCGCCAGATGAACTCCGGACCGCCATTACCCGCTGCTATAGTGGCGGTCAGGTCAGTGTTTCCTACGAGGAAGTGTTCGGGAAAGCGTCAGAAGACGGCCTGTCTGTCGAGCTCCCGCAAGGTGGGGAATCCAAGGAAGACGACGCGCCGATCATCCGTTACGTCAACTCCCTCATCGTCGACGCCATCCGCCGCAAGGCTTCTGATATTCACTTGGAGCCCTTGGAAAAGCGCTTCCGCGTGCGTTTTCGTATCGACGGTGTGCTCCAGGAAATGAAGGGTCCACCTAAGCGCCTGCAGGCCTCCGTCATCTCTCGTCTTAAGTTGATGGCGGAAGTCTCGCTCGCCGAAAAGCGTATCCCGCAGGACGGACGAATTCAGGCCCGCACCGGCGGCCGGGACATCGACTTACGCGTGTCCGTCCTCCCGACCGTCTACGGCGAATCGATCGTCATGCGAATCCTCGACAAGGAAGGCCTCAAGCTCGGCCTTCCGGAGCTCGGGTTCTTTGCGGATGACCAAGCCAAGTTCCAAGGCCTCATCTCCGGTTCGGATGGCGTCTTCCTCGTCACGGGTCCGACCGGTTCCGGCAAGTCGACCACCTTGTACTCGGCGTTAAATTACATCAACAAGCCTGACCGCAAGATTATCACCGTCGAAGACCCGGTCGAGTACCAGATGGGTGGTATCAATCAGGTGCAGGTGAAGCGCGATGTCGGTATGACCTTCGCCGCCGCCCTCCGTGCCATGCTCCGTCAGGCGCCGAACATCATCATGATCGGTGAAATCCGAGATTTTGAGACCGCGGAAATTTCAATCAATGCGGCCCTCACCGGCCACATGGTGTTCTCCACTCTCCACACCAACGACTCTGTCAGCGCCGTCACGCGACTCGTCGACATCGGTGTGAAGCCGTTCCTAGTGTCCGCCGCTTTGCGCGGTGCCCTGGCCCAACGCCTCGTGCGTCGCGTCTGCCAGTCGTGCGCACAGCCGTACAAGCCGACCGCCAAGGAACTCTATACCATCGGCATGACCGAGCAGGACATCGCTGGGGCGACCCCCATGAAGGGTGCCGGTTGTGCTAAGTGTGGTGAACGTGGTTACAAGGGCCGTCGTGGGGTCTTCGAGCTCCTCGTTATTACCGAAGAAATTCAGGAAATGATTTACGCGGGTGCGAACCTCGTCGACCTGCGCCGCAAGGCCCGTGAGGCCGGCATGCGCACCATGCGCGAAGACGGCCAGCGTAAGGTCGCTTCAGGTATGACCACGATTGAGGAAGTGATGGGCGCTACCGTCGCCGACGACGTCATCTAAGTTTGTCATGGCGTACGAGATTAACCAGCTCCTGGAAGCCATGATCGAGAATGGCGCTTCCGACTTGCACCTGCACGTCGGCCGGGCACCGAGTCTCCGCGTCAGTGGCAGTGTGGTCTCGATTGAAGGCGCCGCGCTCACGAGCGAGGATACCCAGGCCTTGGTGAGTTCCATTACGCCCTCCGAGCAAGTCGAGCGCCTCAAGCGCGACGGCGGCTGTGACTTTGGTTTCTCTTTCCACAAGAAGGCCCGTTTCCGCGTCAACGTCTACCGCGGTAAAGGCGTGCTCGGCATGGTCCTGCGCCTCATTCCCACGGCAATCTTCACGCTCGAGCAGCTCCGCCTGCCGCCGATGATTAAGGACCTCCTGCGCCGTCCGCGCGGGCTCATCCTTGTGACGGGTCCGACCGGTTCCGGTAAGTCCACAACCCTCGCTTCGATGATCAACTGGATCAACGAGAACGAGGACGGTCACATCGTCACGATCGAGGACCCTATCGAGTATTATCACGCCCACAAGGGCTGCGTAGTCACGCAACGGGAAGTCCACAACGACGTCCCCTCCTTCGCCGAAGGCGTCCGCGCCGCCCTCCGCCAAGACCCCGATGTTATCCTCATCGGTGAAATGCGCGACCTCGAGACCATCGAGGCCGCCGTCTCGGCTGCAGAGACCGGCCACCTGGTATTCGGCACGCTCCATACCACTGGGGCCGCCCGCACCGTCGACCGTATCCTAGATGCTTTCCCCGCGGGATCCCGCGACCAGATTCGCGTCCAACTTTCTTCTTCGATTGTCGCCGTCATCTCCCAGTGCCTCCTGCGCACCGTGGACGATAAGCGCGTTGCGGCCTACGAGATTATGATTCGGACCGACGGTATCGCCGCGAAGATTCGCGAGAACAAGACTTTCCAAATCACCTCCGACATCGAGACTGGCGCCGGGCGCGGAATGCGCACGCTGGATTCTGATCTCCTTGCCTTATTCAACCAAGGGAAGGTCGCCGAAGAGGAAGTGATGAACTACTGCCAGGACTCCGAGATGATGCGCGCCCGCCTCAATCCCGCCGCCCTCAAGAAATAACCCTTTACCCGCCCATTCCCCATGTTTGAAGACCACAGTGACGTCATGCGCGATATCGCGCTCGAAGCCGGCCTTGTCGACCAGACCCAATCCGACGAGCTCTGGGAGTCGCACGCGACGACCGGAAAATCCTTCGCCGATAGTTTGATTGACGCCGGCCTAGCCGACCGACCAACCTTGCTGCAGGCCATCGCTGACCACCTGCAGGTGCAGTATTACACGGCCATCCCGGCCGAACTCGCCGATGAATTGACCCGCACGCTCAAGCCTGCGCAGGCGCACAAGTACATGGTCGTGCCCGTGGCGGACGAAGCCGGCAAGCTGACCCTCGTCGCCAAGGACGCCTTTAATTCCTCCGCCATCAACGAACTGACGTTCATCCTGAAACGCGACATCGAGTTGGCTGTGGCTGACCCAGATATGGTCGAATCAGCGGTTGTCCGCGTCTACGGTGAAGCCTCCGCGACTTCGATGGAAGACCTCCTCGGCGAGTTCGAGGAAGGCTCCGCCGCTGCCACGAACGATGAAGACGTCGTGGCCGCCGCCAGCCTGGCCCCGATCATCCGCTTTGTTGACCTCGTTCTGCAGGAAGCCGTCAAGGCCAAGGCGTCCGACGTTCACTTCGAGCCCTTTGAAGACCAATTCCGTATTCGTTACCGCATCGACGGTTCGTTGTACGAAATGGCCCCTCCGCCCAAGAATCTAGCTTCGGCCGTCATCGCCCGCGTCAAGGTCCTCTCGTCGCTTAACATCGCCGAACGCCGCATTCCGCAGGATGGTCGCATTAAGACCACTATCGGCGGACGGGCGATCGATCTGCGTGTGTCCACGCTCCCGACCCAGTTCGGCGAGTCCGTCGTGTTGCGTATCTTGGACAAGACCGTCGTCAACCTGAGCCTCGACGCCCTGTCGATGCAGGAAGACATCAAGGAAGGCATCCGTGGGATGGTGAACCGACCGAACGGTATCTTTATCGTCACCGGCCCGACTGGTTCCGGTAAGACGACTACCCTGTACTCCGCCTTGCGCGAGGTGAACACCGAGGACGTCAAAATCCTTACCGCCGAAGACCCTGTTGAGTATGAAGTCGAAGGTATCATGCAGGTGCCGATTAACCACCAAGTCGGCCTGACCTTCGCTGCGGCGCTCCGCTCCTTCTTACGTCAAGACCCCGACACCATCATGGTCGGTGAAATTCGAGACCTCGAGACCGCCCAGATTGCCGTGCAGGCCTCGCTGACGGGTCACGTCGTACTATCCACGCTTCACACCAACGACGCCCCCGGCGCCGTGACTCGCCTCATCGACATGGGTCTGGAGCCGTTCCTTATCTCTGCTTCTTTGGAGGGCATCCTCGCCCAGCGTCTCTTGCGCCGCATCTGTAAGGTTTGCCGCACGGCCTATGAGCCGGACAAGGAAGTCATTAACATGCTCGACGTCGATGCGCTTGAGATCACGAACAAGAAGTTCTACTTCGGTAAGGGTTGCGCCGAATGCAGCCGCTCGGGTTACCGCGGTCGTCAAGGCCTCTTCGAGCTCATGACGATTACCGATTCCCTGCGTACGATGATTTCCCAGCGCGCCCCGACGCTCGTCCTCAAGCAGAAGGCCATCGAAGTGGGTATGCGCCCGCTCCGTGAAGACGGCATCCGATGCATTTTCGACGGCCACACGACGATCGAAGAAGTCCTTAAATACACCTAACCTTTAACCTCACCCCACTCCCATGCCCGAATACAAGTACAGCGCCATCGACCGTAATGGTGCGCAGACCTCCGGTAAGATCGAAGCCGCCAGCGATGAGCAGGCCCGTCAAAAGCTCATGGCCCGCGGCCTCATGGTAACGACCCTCGCCAGCGATGGCGGTGCCGCTAAAGCCGTCGTCCCCAGCAGCGCCCCCAAGAAGTCCAGCTTCAGCTTCGGTGCCAAGGTTTCCCCCGAGAATGTCACGGTCATGACGCGCCAGCTGGCGACACTCATCGTCGCGGGCTTGCCCTTGCTCCGCGCCCTCGAGTTGATTCACAAGCAGGAGCTCAACCCGCACTTCAAAGAAGTCCTGGCCAATATCGCTGACAGCGTCTCCCAGGGTAATAACTTCTCCGAAGCCCTCCAGGCTCACCCTAAGGTCTTTGATCGTCTCTACGTCAACATGGTGAAGGCTGGTGAAGCGGGCGGTGTGCTCGATAAGGTCCTCGACCGTCTCGCCAAGTTCCGTGAAAAGTCCCAACGCATCCAGAAGAAGGTCAAGTCTGCGTTGGTCTACCCAGGCGTGGTCGTCACGGTCGCCATCGTTATCGTTTACATCCTCATGGTGAAGGTCGTGCCATCCTTCCAGAAGATGCTCGAAGGGCAGCGAGCCACCATGCCGCCCCTGACTAAGTATGTCGTCATGTTCTCCACGTTCCTGGTCGATTTCTGGTATATCACCCCGGTCGCCATCATTGCTATCTACCAAGGCCTCAAGTGGTGGTTGAGTTCCGAGAAGGGCAAAGAAATCTTCGACCGTATTATCTTCAAGCTGCCGAAGATTGGTGAGTTCGTGAAGATTGTCTCGGTTTCCCGCTTTGCGCGTACCTTCGGTACCCTGATGGCTTCGGGCGTGCCGATCCTGCAGGCGATTACGATTACCCGCGACACGCTCGACAACGTCGTCATCGCGAAGTCCCTCGAGCGCGTGCACGACCGCGTCCGTGACGGTGAAGCGCTGTCCGTCCCGCTCGCACAGAGCGGCGTCTTCCCGGCGATGGTGACGTCCATGATTCAGGTCGGCGAAGAGACGGGCCAGCTGCCGGAGATGCTCAATCGCGTCGCTGATATCTACGACGAAGATATCGACAACGCCGTGACGGCCCTGACCTCGATCATCGAGCCGGTGCTCATCGTGTTCCTCGCTGTCGTCGTCGGTACGATCGTCCTCGCAATGTTCCTCCCCCTCATCGCGCTCATCACGAAGATGACCGGTGGTGGCTAAGGTTTAGTGGCTAGACGCGAAACGGCCCGGCCACTGTAAGGTGACCGGGCCGTTTTATTTCGCCCAGCGGGTGACCGTTCGCATCTGTCCAAAAAGGAGCCGGCTTGCATACCCCTATGCAAGCCGGCTGTTTTTTACTGCTTTATCTTACTTACCCCATTGCCCCGTAGGACAAAGTTAATACGGGATATCATTCATTAAGCCCCTGGTCTGACAAGGACTAAAATATAGGTATTTATACCTATTTGGTAATTAACTGACCAAGAATGACTTAAAATTGGGTGCAGGGGTAGGATTTGAACCTACGACCTTCAGGTTATGAGCCTGACGAGCTAACCGGGCTGCTCCACCCTGCAATCAGTGGGAGGCGAAGAAGAAGGGCAGGCAGGGGCAGCCGCAAGCCCTTTTTTCGGGCATTCGTGGAAAGGAGTCGTGACGACTGGCCTGATGGAAAATTGGGTTTGAAGATAGAGCGTGGCATCCGAGTATCGATGGGTTGGCTATGAGTGACGATACCCCCCCACCGCCGCCCCCCGAGGAGAGCGCAGAATCTTTGCCTCCCTCCATGCCTCCACCTCTGCCCCCGGCCGAGGAGTTGGAGTTGGAAGACGCGACCTTGGGTTCTGGGCGACGCAAGTTGCCTTTCTGGAGCCGCTTCGGTGGCGAGGGTTTTATCGTTTCAGTGGGCGTGCACGTTTTCCTAGTACTCATCGCCGCTTTCTTAATCATCTCGGTGACGAAGGAGTCGTCCAAGAAAGACCCGAATGCCTTTGCGACGGGCGCAGGTGGTGGCTCGGCCGGTGACAAGGCCAAGAACTACGAGACGAAGATTAAGCCGAAGAACGTGAAGGCCTTGGCTAAGAATGCGGCCCGTATCACGTCCAAGAGCACTACTGCAACCATTTCCCTGCCTGACCTTCCGACCTCGAGCAGCGCCTCGATGATTTCTGGCATGATGTCCGGCGGCTCGTCCAAGGGCTTTGGTGGCGGCTCCGGCGGCGGTATTGGTTCCGGTATGGGCATCGGTGTCGGCAACGGTAAAAACTTCGTCGGCCGCCCCGTCATGGGCGCCAAAATCTTCGCACAGCGCATCGCCGTCTTTATGGACGCCTCGGGCTCGATGACCCCTTACCTCGAGCGTGTCGAGGCCGAGATCCGTAAGCAGTTCCCGGACGCTGACGTCTACATGTACAACGGGCTCTTTATTACTGCGCAGGATGGCTTGGTGTTGGGCGGCAAGCGCTTTAAGGGTCAGCCAGTCCGTTCCTCCGGGACGGGTGCCCGCGAGACCGACCCGAAGAAACTCACGGGTACGGGCAAGACTATCCTCAAGAAGTACGACGATAACTTCAAGCAGGGCTCGGCGGGTGCGTGGATTGACATTATGAAGGAAGAGAGGGGCTATGACGCACTCGTGCTATTCTCCGACTTCCAGGATGGCGTGACGCAGTACCGCATCAAGGGAGAGAAGGCTGACAAGAACGTTCAGGGCGGGGGTTATCCCATCGTCTACTACGATGGCATCAACACGTCGATTGCGCGCGGGGCCGACAACCGTAAGCCGGACGAAAAGCGCTGGGAGCAGGAATGGCTCAAGGCCTTTAATGATGCCCGTGATGGTAAGGGTCCGCGTCTCTACCTTTTCTCGACTCAAATCGAGCCGCAGGAACTTCTTTCAAAATGCGCTACTGGGTCTGGGGGTCAGATTAAGATGGTGACTTGGCTCCGTACCGGTGGTCAACCGCCGCCCGAACCGGTCGATCCGGCTACAGCTGGGGATAAGGCCATTTCGACGGATCCAGCCGCTACGCAGCCACCGGCGGCCAAGGCTTACAAGCCCGCCCGCTAAGCCCTTAGAGGCCTCTCGGGTTTAGGCATCAGGGAATGAACCATAGGTTCGTCTCCTTGTGGCTGGCGTGCAGTTGGGTCCACTCGCTGGCGTGGAATATGACTCCTTTACGCGTGCACGCCGACAGTCCCGAAACTGGGCGAGCCTCCTGGCTTCCTTATTAGTCCACGGGTGCCTGCTCGTGGCGGCGTGTTGGATTGTGTTTCGCTCGCCAACTTCCCGGCCGCGCGAGGAAGGGCCCTCGGTCTTTGTGACGGCTTCCGGTTCAACGGCGGCGGGCTCCGCCGAGCACGCGGTGAAGGCTCGGCCGAAGGCGAACTTCCAACCGCG
>Ga0209596_1003235_pt1 | contig 12941 bp, 14 predicted proteins | sample M_130807_MF_Meta_FD_187314 | JGI IMG/M metagenome (GOLD analysis project Ga0209596, IMG submission 187314) | Freshwater microbial communities from Lake Montjoie, Canada to study carbon cycling - M_130807_MF_MetaG (SPAdes) (version 2) | ecosystem: Environmental > Aquatic > Freshwater > Lake... | reverse complement strand
CATTACTTACTCTCCAATTTATTTTTTAAATCTTTCTTCAATAACAGCAATGTGCATTCTGTTTACTTGAATGTCGTCACGGTTCTTTTGGACTTCTTTTTCTAAGTCTTGACGTAGTTTTTCTCGTGCCAGTTCTGCACCTGTATTTGTAGCTTGCTTGTTGTCGCTCGTTACTACTAAGCTAATCTTGTTATTTAACACCGTCACTTCATGTGATAACGTAGATAGCGAGTTCATTAAATACACAACGCAAGTGAACAATATAGGTAATAAAGCAAAAGCCATCTTTTCTATCAAAGCACTTTTGGCTTCCAGTTTTTCAGTCATTTATTCTCCCAGATGATATTTTGACTTTTGATACTCATTGTGGACGTAGTACATGAGTCCAACAAACTCAAGAACCACAATCAAAATTGCAGCGCATACCGTAGCTCTAACCTGATACTTTTCAACCAACTTCTTACGTTTATATTCAATGGCAGCAGCATTCTTTTTTTTTCTTTTTCTTCTTCTAATCTTTCTTTTCTAACCACTTCTCTCATCTTTGTGAAATCACTCCAGAGACCGCCTTGGTCCATCTCATAGATAATCATCTCTCTAAGCTGAGTTTCCATTTCATTCAATTGCTTTGCTCGAATAATCCTATCCATCGACTCTTCATCAATTGAAATCTTCTTTGTTGGAGCTTTTTTGGCTTCTGCTTCTGCAATAATTAGATTGTCTTTATGAGTGAAGAACTTACTTAATGCACTACCCACTTCACCCAAGATTCCAGATACATCTCTGCCGTCTTGTTTTAGCTGTTTGTATAACTCCACGCCTTCACTGATAGCAGTGTGAGCACCTTTACAAAGTGCAAAGATAGTAATCGGGTCAATCAAGTGCCCTCGCCAGGGGTCATCCACAATTGAATTGCACCAGTACTTATTGCACTGACATAGCAACTAGCTACTGAACTATTAGCAGATTGTGGTGTAGTAAAGATTTCTACCGTCCCTGGGTGCATTACCACACCATAAGCTGGGGTGCTTGTGGTTGCAATAGCAGCAGCACTGCCCGTTGTTGAACTAAAACGGATATGGGCATTGGTTTGACCGTCATTGTGGATTCTCAGTTGATTACAAGGAGAGTCTGCATTGATTGCTACTTCAACATTACTGGTTGACACGTTTGCTAAGTAAGTCTTGCCCATTGGCTGAAAACGAATATTATTAGCCATTTCAGTAAACCTTTCCACCACCGCCAGATGTTGGTGACTTTTTAGTGTTGTAAGTAGGTGTGTCTGAGAAATCAAACACAGCTCTAAATCCACCTTTAGGCAGAGTACCTGGTGTCCATCTCTCCATTCCAGCAGACCCATCTCTAGGCAACTGAGGACGAGTAGACTTGGCTATTTGTTGATTAACGTCATGTGGACGTTGAGCTTGTGAATTTTCCATGTGCTTGTTTTCAAAGTTAATACTAGGTCTCATCGGGTTGCTTCTGTTGTGACTTGGCATGATTTCTCTCCTTTGTTTGTACCACTAGGTAACTGAATACTACGAATATAGCAAGAGTCGCTACTCTTGTCCAATCCCCTGCCCACATCGTATAACAAGCTAGACCGCACGACATAGCCAGAGCCAATATCGTGATAAGCCTGTCTGATATGACCTCTAACGCCAACCTGATAAATGCAATGATTTGTGCGTCCATGATTACCCTCAAAAGTTAATGAAGTAATCATATTACCATATCTACTCATCACGGTCATCATCTTCCATAAAGCCAGCACCCCAAGCGGAATCATCGTCCTTCATCTTGAGAGCCTCTAGCTTTAAAGCCCTGTCTATCACCCTCATCTTGTCCACAATAGTAGCCGTCTGGTCAGACATAACCTCTTGCATGAGCTTGTTGATAGCTTTCTCTAGCTCTGGATTGATACCCTTTTCTTTCTTCTTGGTCATTATTCATCTCCCAATCTCGCCAGTCCTGGACCTGCATAACCAATTAAAGCGTTTCTCAATAAACGCTGTGTCATGCTTACTTTTGTCCTGACATCGACAGGAGCAACAAAAACATCTTTTAATTTAGTCTCAATGTCATTGGCTGTTTTGGTATCTAACAATCCATTACGAACCAGTCGCTCGTTAATGTACTTAATCTCTTTAATGACAGACCCAAGGTTTGCACCAGTATCACCCACTTTGTCGGCAATAACCTGGCTAAACGCTTCAGCAAACTTTTTCTTTCCTTCAGAAGTTGCAGAAATAATTTTGGCAGTTTCAGCCAACTCTTTCTCGTTTTCAGAATTGATTAAGTTACGCACACGAGCTGGTCCTGACTTGTCACCAGCAGTAATCAAATCAGCAGTTTTTTGAGCTTCTGAACGAATATCCTTGGCTTGAGCCAACATAGGCTTGGTCAAGTCTTCAGCTTCTTTAGTTGCTTCAGGAACTTGTTTGGCAGCAACAGCTTTTTCGCCTCTCAAGCCTTTTGCCCCTAATTTAATCCTTTGTTGTTCTAGTCTTGCTGCTTCTTTTTCAGCTTCAGTTAGAACTTTAGTAACACTTTGCTCTGCCTTAATAGGCAAAGACTGCATTTCTGTACCCAATGCTTTTGACAAAGAACCACGAGCTTGACCAAACTTTTCTGCTCTAGCTAGTTTTTCAGAGTATTGCTCAACCTTGGTTTTAAGCTCGGATAAAGATGGGTGACTTAGAAAATCACTATTCTTGGCATTTTGCAACCAGTCACGAACACCCTTGGCATCTTTATTTTTAAGATTATTGACAACATAATCTGCTGCCGTCTTCCTAACCAATGATTCATCACCAGTCAAAGAAATAAGTTGTTCAACGCCTGTTCTATTATTAAAGAAACGTGTGCCCAATTCAGCAGGTGCTTTTGCAGTCTGAGCTGTACCTTCTTCTATGCTAGTCAACAAACGACCTGCTTTGGTATCAAACTGATCTAAATTCCTAGAAGCATCAGACCAATTCTTTTGCAAAGCTTTTTGCTCGGCAGCTCCCACATACTCTTGTTGCAATCTAGAAAGCAATTCATATACGTTTTGTTCTTTTACACCCTTAACAGCACCATAGCCTTCAATTGGGTTTTTAAATATTTCACCAACAAACCGCCTTGCATCATCAACTGCTTCAAATGAAGAGTTAAATTTTCTTTGGTATGTCGGTTGTCCATCTGGTGTTTTTGATGGAATTTCTTGTACGTTATAACCCAACTTTCTAGCCATTTGTGCTTGTTCTAAAGTCAATTCATAAGTTTTACTAATAATAGAATCACGAATACGCTTATAAAAAGACAAGACTCCTGGGTCTGTATTTTTGAGAATAGTAGGACTTGTGGCAACGTCAAATGGTTTTGTTAAAGCATCTATCTCTTTATAGGTAGGCATTGCTTCAACAGTAACACCCTTAGACTCGTTTGCATTAACAATCTTTTGTTGAGCTTGTCTTAAATCTTTATCTAAAGCATCTCTATCTTCAATAAACTTTTGTTGTTTCTCAATAGTTTTCTTTTGGACAGGGTCAAATATATCGGTCAATTCTTTGTCTTGACCTATTTGTTTGATTTCACTTTTTGCTTTTTGAGTCTCTTGTTCTGTCTTGGTTGTCAATCGTCCAGACTTAGAACGCAAATCAACTGCTTGTTTTTTGGCATTATCTAGTATTTGCTTGGCTTGGCTCTGACCTTGTTGCAAAGCATTGTTTGCTTCTACTTCAGCAATTTGACGAACTGATGGACTTTGCGATAAAGCGTTTTGACGAATACGTTGTGCTTTATCTTGAGCCTCTCTAATCATAAAATCATATTGTTGTTGAGCATTGCTTTCTAATTCTAAAGCTTGCCTTTCTGCTGTTTGGGTAACTTTTTGAGCACCCTGTTTTAGCATATTTGATATTTCTTTTTCCGCTTCTAAGCTTGGTTTACCACCCCGAATATCTTCAATTTTTCTCTTGATAAAATCTTTTTGGGTTTCAGTTAAAGTGCCAGGCTTGATGCCTTCTTCTTGTAAGAGTTGACCAACAGTCTTAGCCGTACCCATACCAGGCACACCCACCTTACCCAAAAGTGTTCCAACCAATCGACCAGTCTTACTGCCCAATGCTTGTAGAGGAATTGGTCCTAATGTCGCACCCAATAATCTACCCAATTCAGCCGAGACACCTGGACCATATTGAGACTCAACAGCTTGACCAGTCGTTTCTCCAATAGCACCGCCTAGTGTGCCTACAGCCATACTTGCTGGTCTATATGCTCTCATGGCTTCACCACCAAGAACTAGCGCACTTCCAAGACCACTTGCACCACGACCGAGAGGACCTGGCAAACCACCGCCAACAGAACGAATAGCACCGCCTGTTGCCTCCATCATTTCAGGAGCAAACACACCATAAATGCCACCAGTTAAAGCTTCTTCACCAACACGTTTGCCTCTTTCAAGAAGGGTAGGCTTTACTTCTTTTACTTCTTTTGGCGTTGCTTGTCCCTCAGTTGCCGTTGCAGTGCTCGGGTCAAACTTTGCTTTCTTGGGTACATCTGTAATTTCTGTTGCAGTAGACGGGTCAAAAGCCATTATTGTTCCTCCCACTCATCGTTACCTAAATATTTAGCTTTATTGCCTCTATTGTCAGTATAAACTTTGTTTATTTCATAGGTTTTTTGTGAACCAATAGAATAATTTTCATTTGGAGTTAAAGTGGTTTTCATGCCAGCTTTTAAATTTAATGTAGGCAACCCAAACATTTCTTGTTTTAATCCAATTTGTTGGTCAATACGGTTAGATATACCATCTAACTTATTAAGTATTCTTTCTGCGGTATCACCAGGTTGAGGCACAGCACCATAGTTTCTTAAAGCTTCTCCACCAGTAACGGCTTTACCCGAAATGTTTGCGTAATAATTGTTTCTAACGTCTATAACTTTTGTAAGAAATCTTTGCAAATCAGGAGGAATATTTTCTGCCAACAATTGATTAAGGACTTTACCTTCTTCTGTCAAAAATGCTTCTACTTGATATTTTTTTAAGTTAGCTATAAGTTCTGGATTTTTTAAATCATTTTTTATGTCTTGTACGTCAGATTTTAAAATATTGTCAGCAATGTATCCTTCTTGAATTTTAGCTCCTGCTTTTAATGTCCCACCACCTTTTGACCTAAGTTCAGCCAACTTTAATTGTTGCTCTCTTTGTAGTCTTGCTCTTTCATCTGCTGCCAAACGAGCTTGCCTAGCCAATTCAACTTGCTGTGTCATTTTTCTTTCTGCCAAAACTTTATCGTCTTGGATTTTCTTCAAAGAATTAAATTTATCAACGGCAGTATCTTTTGATTTAACCAAATCTTTTATTGTCTCAAGAGTTTTAGCTGGACCAAGCCTATCTTCCATTGCTTTCAAAACAGGCGAAGTTTGACGAGCAAGAGCAACTTGTCTGGCAATACGACCTGCTTCTTTATCTGTTTTTTCTAATTCAACAGCCTCTGAATATTCTTTTTCAAGAGTTTGAACGGCTGCTTGCATGGCTTTAAAGTTCTTATCAAACTCTATTTGTTCCTTGCGATAAAGGTCAGTTTTGCCTTTTTGGTAACCTTCAGCCATACCGTTCATGGCGTACATAGCCATTTGAGCGTTTCTCTTACCACCGCCTCCAATAGCCATACCAATGACGTTAATTAAAGAAAACAAACCTGCAATGTCTTGTACAGTGTCTTTAGTTGGTACAAAAGCATTATTTTTAAGCTTTTCTCTTCCTTGATCTAAAGCAGTTTTTTCAGGTAATTTACGCAAAGATTGAACGAGTTCTTGTTTTGATTGAGCATCTATTTCAAGTTCAGATGCTTTTTGTTGTTGCTTGGCTCTTTCAATACCAATATCGGCTTTACCCAAAGCTTCAGTTGCAGCACCTTTTTGATCTGATAATTCTTGGTCAGACGCTAATGTTTCTTTTGGACCAATAAATCCACCAGGCGTAGGCGTACCACCTATCTTAGCCATTAAATCACTTGTGGCTGGTGTTTTAGGTGAGGAAGACTTTAAAACAGAAGGAGCTACATTAGTTAAAGAGCCTAGCTTGCTACCTGGATAATTGAGAATATCAAGTTCAGACATTTGGCGTACCTCCAACTTGTACTACAGTGGGCGTACCAGAAGCAATACGAGCAATATTATTAAAGTACGAACTAGTCAACTGGTTAGCATACTGGTCAGCTTGCATACCAGTTTTGATAGCACCTATGGCTATGTTGTCACCAATACCTGATAACTTGAGTCCGTAATCATATTGTTGTTGCAGTAACTGTTGTCTCAATTGCTCAACCGCAGCTTGAGCTTGTTGTGCACCTACACCACCTCTAGCTTGAACACCCTGTGCTACTTGTGCTTGTAAGGCTTGTAAAGACTGTTGCCCAGCAGGGGTGAGTGCACCTGCTTGTGCTTGTGCCTGTAATTGTTGACCAGTCTGTTGATAAGGTGTTGCCAATTTCTGAATATCTTGAGCACCTTGTTGACCTGCTTGCCCTGCTTTTCTAGCCTGTAGCGCACCTAACAAACCAGTAATACCAGCCACACCCAATCTGCTACCAAGTATGTCTTCAATGCTTTTGCCTTTAGGGGCTTCTGCTTCTTGTTGTGCTCGGAGAATATCTTCTCCTTTTTGCATTGTTAGATCGTCTGTTCCTAGCGCAACACTTGGCATTTTGGGTGCAAAAGTAGGTGTTGATATAGGCTGAGGGACACTAAGTCCTCTTGTTGCAAAAGCCGTTTCTGGAGCACCAGCATAAGCTTGCCCACCTGGTGTAAATGTTGTTGTTGTATCTCCACCTTGTTTGCTCCCTGTTGGATACAAACCACCAAATTGGCTTTCAGGTAATTGTGCTCCACCACCCGTATTAGTAATACCATATTCATCAGATACACCACCAGCTCCAGCAGGTGATTCGGCAGAGTATGGATAATCCATTTCGTTTTCAAATGAAGGTATTCCAGTGTCTTCTTGTGGCTTACCACTACCGCCTCTGTCTTTGAGGAACTGTGCTTCTTCAGGAGATATATAGGCAAGCATGTGCCCTTCTGGAGCTTTAGACCTCAGAAGTGCTGCTATTTTGCGTACATCCGTACCCATTTTGGTTAAGTTTTTTACTGCTGTAGCCATGTTTATATCCCCAAAGCATTACGTAATGATTCTGTATTCCACACATCTTCTCTCTCTTTACCCGTTCCCTGTGATTCTATTTCCCCAGGTGGTCTGTAGGCAGATACCGCTTGTGTTAGGGGAGAAGCAAATTGCCCTTGTATTGTAGGGTAGGAAGCTTTTATTTTCGGCTTTACTGTGCTAGTTGTAATAGACACATTGTTATCTGATGCGTTGTTAACAGCATTATTTGGTCCACCGCTTGTAATTGTTACATTTGCGCTAGGCACTCTAGGAGTGACCGTAGCAATATTGTTAGCTGTGCCTCCTGTGATGGTCACATTAGCAATATTAGAAATGTTATTTGCAACATTATTACCCGTTCCACCCGTGATAGTCACATTAGATGTGTTATTTCTACTTACATTATTTGTACCAGTAGGAATAATTGATACATTACCAGTGGGTACATTGGCAGACAATAAATTAATGATATTTTGGGAAAGGTTAGTCCCAACATTAGACTTGATGTTTGAAGCATTATTTGTGCCACCAGACGTAATTGTTACATTTCCAGTAGATACATTGCTTGTAGGCGTTGTTGTTGTGTCTGTAGTGCTTACAGGGCTTGTATCTGTCTTAGCCGTTTGATTAGTTACACTTGTAGGTATAACCGCATTTGTATTTTTGTTGACAGCAACAGAACTGTTTTGTGGCAATACAGAATTAACATTAATGGTCACGCCATCTGGTGTCTGAATGGTGGAAGTATTTGAAATAGGGTCAGACTTGACAACTTTACCAATAATAACAATCTCACCTATATCTGTAACAGGTGTTCCAGGCGCAAAAGATGTACCTGTAATTTTTTGGTATTCGGCTCTTAAATTGTTATAACTAGGGTCAGTTCCTGTTGAGTCTTTAGCCAATTCTTCTGCAATTTGATTGGCAAATGTATTTAAAGATTGGTTATAAGAATATGTGTTGTAATACTCGTCAACAGATTTGCCCTGTTTTAAAGCGTTTATCATGTTCTGACTAGCACTAGAAACTTTGTTTAAATCAGCCTGTTCTTGAGCAGAGATATTTGGATTTATAGGAGTTTTATCTAAAAACACTGAACGAATTTTCGAAATATTTTCAGGAGTAACTTGCAACAATTTAACTTGATTAACAATCTCAGGATTAGTTGAATTAGTTGTTAGACTATTAGAACCTTGGTTGTATTGCACAGGAACATTGACAATAGAACCGTCAGACAATCTAAGAGTGGTAAACAATCCCGTAGCTGTTTGCGTCATCTGACCTGGCTGAAATCCATTGTTAGGAAATCCACCAGGACCAGCTACTTTAGTGCCTTGAGATAAATCAACAAAGTCTAATGATACTTTTTGAGGAGTAGTACCACTAGCTTTAGCATTTAAAACGCTTTCAATATCTCTGTTGTAAGAATTTTGTGTGGCTTGTAATCCACCTGCTGTACCTGCACCTGCTGTCAAACCAGACAAAGCACTACCAGTTACCGCACCTGTAGCTAAACTTTGACCAACTATACTTGCGCCATAAGTTCCTAAGTCAGATGTCAATGACTGACCTATTAAAGTACCACCACCAGTAGCCACTGCATTTTTAACAATATCTGTAATGCTTCCACCTTTTAAAGCGGTGCTTGCAGTGGAGTTGGCTACATTGTTGATTGCATTTTGTAAATTAGGGTCACTAGATATTTGACCTGTTAAATTACTTATTTCTATTTGACTCATAATGCCATTTGCAATAAGAGCAGGAGCAGCACTTTTTATAGACTCTTCTAATGTTTTGCCTTGAGCCACACCCGTACCTACGGCAGCCAACGCAGTACCCACAGAAGTAGATACGGCTAATTCTGCTGCTATAGCTTCACCAATAATAGGCAAAGCATAGGCAAGACCTATAGCAATAACATTTTTTAATAAAGCCCCACCAGGCTCACCACCTGTATAACTGACTTGTTTGTTGTAATCAGTAATGGGAGAAATTTGACCCGTAGTTGGGTTTGTATTGACTACAGTGTGAATAATTCCACCAGCAGAGCCTATTTGCAAATCATATTGATTGTTTCCTATAGAAACAGGATTGGCTGGTAATACATTGCCACTTGCATCTACAACTTGACCGTCAACAACTTTAACGCCACCTTTTTGTATGGTGTTGTATGTTGTATTAAATTCTTGACTAGGGTCGTTTGCCACTTCTGGCACAAAAGCCGTTGGTGTTGGTGTTGGTGTTGGTGCAGACGCAGGTTCTGGTGTGGGAGTTGGTGTAGGTGTGGGAGTGGGAGTTGGTGTAGGTGCAGAAGTAACTGGAGGTGCAGTTATTCCAGCATCTGCAAAATAAGATGTAACAGTAGAAACAGGAACACCTACAGCACTAGCAATATCAGAACTAGACACACCATATTGTTGGGCAGCCTTTGCTATAGCACTTGGATTACCCAAGTTAGCCATAACAAAATTACTAATTTCTTGTGAACTTACTGCCACGTTAAACTCCTAATTGAGCCTGTATCTGCTGATGAATGGTCAAGTGAACTCCCAACCAGTCATAAAAATCCTCTTCTACATTCCAATCACTATCTAACAACTGAAACGGGTTGTCAAGGTTAAGGATAGTTGCCAACCTCTCATGCTCTTGATTGTGCACAAAAAGCCAGTCATCTAGGTTCTTGGTATCCGCATCTATCAACGGATACTTCTGCACAAGAATACCCTTGTCAGCCAGAATCTCGTAAAACAACTGGTGCTGAACACCGTTCTCAAACAAAAACCTACCTAAACCTTCTGTATCTCCAAACTCAACATAAGATAAATTGTCATTGTTCATCGCATCATTAAGTTAAGTAAAAGAAGAATAATAGCCCCAGCACACCCTATCAAAATACCTTCCAAACGCTTTAAACGAGCATTAACTCCACGCATTTCACGCTCTATACTTTCGTACCTAATAGCGCATACATCTATATGCGAATCTATTTTGTGGTCAACTTCATTTATTGTTGTCATTTATACAGCGTAATAAGGGACTTTAACAACCGTACCATTGAGGTCAACTTGTATAAAGCCTAGAGGTTGAAGAGGAAGAGAGGCAGTCCCATAAGTAGCAGTGACAGAAGTAGTAGACACAAGATTAGTAGACTGGACATTAATAGAGCCTCCTGTAATGGTTACGTTGCCACTAGATATAGTTGCATTTGTTAATGTTAAGTTGCCTACAGAAGTAGTTGTGCTACCTAAAGTTATAGTAGCATTTCCAAGTGTTGCAGTGCTATTGGCTAATCCTAAATTAGGAATGGTAGTACTTGCAGTAACAGGACTTGTATTATTTGCATACATATATCCAGTTAGACCAGTTACAGTAATGCTAGTTACATTTGTTGTATCTCCAGCATCTACTTTCTGCCATACTGAACCATTAAATATTGCCCAATCTCCTACACCCCACAAAGTTACACCATTCAAATTGGTACTGCCAGCAACAGAAACTACATAATAATTTCCTTGAGTTCCAACACTAGAAACTAACGTAGGTGTATTGGTGCTTGCATTCCAAACACCTTGATACACTACGCTACCTGTTGTTCCACCTGTATTGCTGACTGTTTTTAACATAATTACATCCCGTCCCCAGGCGTTATGTACACACTGGCTGTACTGCTATTGGTTATACCTGTAAAGTAAGCATTGGGTATAAATGTCAATATCTCATCTGTACCTGCCAAGAGAGGAAAAGCATTTCCAGTAGAAGTTACTACAACAGCATTGTTACTGGCATCTGTAGCAGCTAACCCATATCCTAAGAATACGGTTACAGACCCTGCATTGATAATCCTATATTGATTACCACCTAGAGTACTAGAACTACACTGCACAGGAGTAGGAGCAGAAGTAGCAGCCGTAAAGACTACGGTGTTGCCTGTCTTTGTAAACGCATTTGTACTCATTTATGCACTCCAAGGCAAAGGTGTATTTGTTGGGGATACTGGAGGCGTAATCATTGAGTTGATTTGACCCTGTACATTTGCGTAATAGTTTTCTTGGTTGTTTGTTGCAGTATTGATCCAACCTATTACTTCATCTTGGGTCAATTGGTCATAAGGAACAAACCCTGCTTCACCTTGTTCAGGCGTGAATTGAATGTTGCCGTCAATGTCTGCTGTATATGTACCGTCTACTCCAGTAACTTTAAAAAGCACGTTGACCACATACCCTTGGGGATTGGTTACGGTGTACATTGCTGTAATTGTTGTTACAAATGTTGTCATGTCAGTCCTTATGGGTGAGTTGCTTTGTAAGCGTCAAATTCTGCTTTGAGTTCTTTGATGGCATTTATTATGTACCAAGTCAAGTTATCTGCATCTACAGACAGAACACCAGTTGATTCAATCTTTACGCACTCAGGCAATACAACTTGAAGTTCTTGAGCAATAACGCCAAGTTGTATGCCTTGTTTTTTAATTGCTTGATTTTTTGGTAAATCTGTAATTTCATCTTCTGTACGATATTCAAAGTTACGCACCTGAATTTGTGCTATTTTGTCTAAACCAACATTGTTGTCTACAATATTCTTTTTTAGACGTTGGTCTGAAGTAGTAGACCATGTGGTTGTATTACTACCTTGATATACTCCACCACCATTTGGGTTGATTATTCCAGTAGAACTCCCTTTACCAATAGTATTGTACCCAATAACAATTTCATAAATATTAGAAGATGCAGATGGATAGGAATAACCACCAACATAAATACCAGAACCTCCAGTTGTTAAATTTACACCAGATACATTTTGTCCATACCCTGCATTAGTACCTACACAAACATTATTATTACCAGTTGTAATTCCATACCCTGCGTTATAACCAAAATTACTATTACCCTCGCCTAATGTATCAGCATACCCTGCAAAACCCCCAACTGCTGTATTAAAACGTTCTGTTGATGAATATAAAGCCTGATAACCTACTGCTACGCTATTATTTGCTGTGGTGTTGGTTTTTAGGGCTTGATAACCTACTGCTACGTTGTAGTAACCAGATGTGTTTAGTTGCAATGCACCTACACCAATACCCACGTTTTCAGAACCATTGTTTGTATATAAAGTACCGTATCCAACAGCAACATTCCTTACGCCTGAAGTGTTGGTGTAAAGCGCAGTAGCACCAAAAGCTGTATTAGATGAACCAACATCAACCCTGCAAGCCTGATAACCTACAGCAGTAGTTGCATTTCCACTTAAATCTAAAGTGCTTGCATAAACAGTTCCCAACGCAGTAGGCGTAGCGGCAGAGCCACCACTAGAAGCAATCGTGATTGCACCACTTCCATTTGTAATCGTTATGCCAGAACCCGCAGTTAATGTTGTTTTTGTTAGCGTATTACCAGTAGTATTACCAATTAACAGTTGACCATTCGTATAAGTGGTTTGTCCTGTACCACCATTAGCAACTGCTATTGTTGTCCCAGTCCATGTGCCTGATGTAATTGTTCCAACGCTTGTTAAACTAGATGTAACAATGGCTGCTGGTAATGCCGTACCTGCTAAATTGGCTGCGGGGAATCCTGTTGTGTTGGTCAAAGTTCCACTTGTAGGCGTACCTAATATTGGCGTAACAAGAGTAGGAGTTGTTGACAAAACTACATTACCAGTTCCAGTTGATGAAGTAACACCAGTGCCACCATTTAAAACAGGCAATGTACCTGTTACTTGGGTTGCTAAACTGATTGTTCCTGATATTGCACTACCAGGGTAACCCGTGCAATTGGTCAACACACCACTA
>Ga0209596_1003233_pt1 | contig 12952 bp, 23 predicted proteins | sample M_130807_MF_Meta_FD_187314 | JGI IMG/M metagenome (GOLD analysis project Ga0209596, IMG submission 187314) | Freshwater microbial communities from Lake Montjoie, Canada to study carbon cycling - M_130807_MF_MetaG (SPAdes) (version 2) | ecosystem: Environmental > Aquatic > Freshwater > Lake... | reverse complement strand
TTTTGAAAACATTATTTTTAATTTATCAAAAAAAGTTAATTTTTTTGGTTCTTTTACTGTTACTTCTTTTAAAATTTCTTCACCCAATCCTTTTTCTAGAATTTCACGTACAAAATTTTCTTTTTTAATTTCTGTGGCTACAACGTCTTGTAACATTTTACGTTCTTCCGATTTTACTAAAATTTTATCCATATAAAAGTTTATTTAATTTTATTTTTAAGGTTTCTCTTAAATATAGTATAGGTTTAACATATTGAAAAGTCTCTTCCCATTGTGGATGTATTGGTGATGGTAAATTACTCTCATTAAACCAACCATAATCATCGTTTTCATCTAATTTTAAATTAGGGATGCCAAATTCGTTATCAACATAACCAACCATAATATGATGTGGTTTTTCTGTTTCACCAACTTTTTTGATGTCGTGTATCGTTGCTGGGTCTACGCCTATTTCTTCTTGAATTTCCCTTTTGATGGATTCCATTGGTTTTTCACCTTTTTCCATCTTACCTGTTAATGTTGACCAAACAATTGGTGGTTTGGCTCTGTGTAGTAATAAAAAGTTATTTGTACTTCTCGCGATTATAATAATACCTACTGATTCCATATGTTATAAATATATACAATAAATATCAAATAAAAAACCCCACAATAAAGTGGGGTTTTTTATTTTAAAATTACTTATTAAAATGTGTTCTTAAACAATGTCCTGACCAAGCAACAACACTGAATAAAATTGGTGCCATAACTCCAACACCACCCATAAGTGATAAGTGGATTGCTACAGCTCCTGACATCACCATTGAAATTAAAATAGCTCCATAAAGTGATGTTTTAGGGTAAACTAATAAACCAACACCAATAACTTCCATAACACCAATAAGTGCCATATAAGGAAGAAGTGACATTGAAGTAAAATTAGCTACCACTTCTGGACTAGCAATAATTTTTGATGTTCCAGACATAAGTAACATAATAGAAATTAGGGTGGTCAATAACCAACCTAAATTTTTGATTGTAAGATGTTTTTTCATTGTTAAATAATAACCATTTATATGTTATTTGTAAAGGAAATAATTAACGTCTTTCTATCGCTTCTTGGAATGAATGTACTAACCAAACAGCTCCAGAGGTTAAACAACCGTCTAAAAAAACACTGATTAAACCTTTTGGTATTGTGAATATATTAAAAAAGTTAATACCTTCCGTTACAATACCGTAAGCCTCTGATGGTGACCATATTAAGGCTGAACCAAAGAAACCTATCCATGTTGGTAAACAAATCATACAACCAAACATCATACCCCAAAATTTAGGGCTTACTTCTTCCCAAAAATCACGCCACTTTTTAAAGATGGAACCAAAAATAATAATGTTAGAGATTCCGTAGGCGATTAAAATAAATAGTGCTAATTTCATAGTTTATAATTTTTAAAATATTTATATTTGTACTCTAAGTATAAAAGATATTATGGATAAAATAAAGATTTCTGTGTTTGATTTTGATGGTACTTTAGTGGATACCCCTATTGCGTCACCAAAAAATAAAGAAAAATGGGCTGAACATTACGGTAAACCTTGGCCATACCTTGGTTGGTGGGGTCGTGATGAGTCCTTAGATACTGAAGTATGGGAAATGAATCCTGTTACTGAAGTTTATGATGCCTACCAAATTGAATCTAAAAACCCACAAACTGTTATGGTATTACTAACAGGTAGGTTACAAAAGCAGGCTGATTTGGTTAAGATAATCACTGATTCTATTGGTTATAAATTTGACCGTTACTTATTTAACAATAAAGGTGGTACTTTACAAAATAAAATTAACCATTTAAATAACTTATTAAAGATATACCCTACTGTAAGACAAATAGAATTATGGGATGATAGGTTAGAACATTTTGAAGAATTTGAGTCTTGGGGTAAATCTTTAAAGGAATCAGGGAGAATTGATTCTTTTTATTTAAATAAGATTAAGTCAGACCAATGGGATAAGTTTGTAGAATAAAAAAAACCCTCATAAGAGGGTTTTTTTTATATATCTAATAATTTCTTTTCTTTTACAATTTCATAAAAACTTTTACTCTTTATGGAAATTACATCAAAAGATTTTAAAATTTCTTTGTCTTTCAATACTGTAAACCAATTGTTTATCTTATCCCCTGCCTGTTCTTCATCTAAGGCATGAAACTCTTTTACACCAGTAATCTCTTTATCTATAACAAATCCTTCAACAATGTTGTTTTGGCAGTTTTCTGTTAAAGTATAATCGTACTCAACAGTATAAAAAGTTAATTCATTTAAAGAATTAACTTTGTTCTTGAAATTTACAGTTTCATTAAATTTTTTCGGTAGTGACATTTGTTTTTGGACTTTCAACTTCTTTTATTGTTGGTTCTAGTTTTTTTACTTTTAATGTAACATCCATTTCGGAACTAAATTTTAACCCTTTTAATTCGTCCAAAGATTTGTCCTCAAACATTCTTTTTAATTCTTCTACTTTTGAACGAAGAAGTGCTTGTTTTTGTTCATTTTCAATATTTGTATTTACAACAACTTCAAGAGCGTCAATTAATTCATCTATTGTTTTTTCTTCTGAAAATAACAAGTAGTTTGTATAACCTTTATTATCATCAGAATCTTTACCCTGTTTTATACCAATTTTTTCATCCTCACCTATTATGGAATCTATTTTCCAACTAGATTTTAAAATGGATTCTACCATAGTATAATTACCAGCTAATTTAACACCTTTTAAATAAGGTTGTAATTCGTAAAAACGTTCTTGTATCATTATATTAATTTGTGTTTATCTAATTTTTGATTTGCCATAGTTAATGGTGTGAAAGGTTCTAAAACTGTAGTTAAAAGAAACTCTATACATGTGATTATTTGGAAATCCCTCAACATTTAGTTCGTAATAACCAGCACCCTTACACTTACATTTTGGTCTGACCTCATTAACCACTGTGGCAACTTGGCCTTCATATATAACTTTATCCCCTATATTCATAGTTTAATCCCTGTAAAAATTGTTGTTAAAATGTAAGCTACTGAAATACCCAAAAATATAAGCTCTCGTTTTGAAAGCTCATATTTGTTAGGGACATCCTCATTCCTTAATACCATAAAAATATTCCAAATGTGTCTTACTAAGTTAAGTATAGACATAAAAAATATTAATACCAATATTTTATCTAAAAGTGATGCTATTAAAAGCTGTAAGATCATTAAGCTGCTTTTTGTTTTTTAGAATCACTGATTTCAGTTCTGATATCTTTTGCTAAATTTCTAATTTCTTGAAGAGATTTTCTAGCACGAGTACCAGCTGCTTTATTTCCTTTTTCTGTAAATCTTGCGTAATCCGATTCGAATTCAGACATGAATTCTTTTAATTTGTTTAAACTGTTTTGTTCCATTTTTTTAATTATTTATTTATTTATTATTATTTCCATCTTCAGGATTTGACGGTAATGTCAATTGTGAGACAATACTTTCCCAAGATTGGGTGTTAGTAACAATATCCTTCAAGTTACTCACTTGATTCATAATTTTATCACTAAGTTCTTTTATTGTTAATTCTGCTGGTGGGTTATTAATAAGCTTTTCTAACTCCATCTCAATCTCTATTTTTTCAGAGACGTACTTTGTACTAATAAGATCTAAAATTCTTCTATCCATAAAACATTTATTTTATTAAAAACTAAGGCTTTTACACCAAAAACTAAATACTAATTGGATAAAGATTTATCAAAAATTTTGTATAAATCTATAAAGGCCTCCAATTCAGACCTTGTTTTGGTTGTTGAGTAAGTAAATATGTCTTGCCAAAACTCTAACAACTTATTTACATTTTTTTCTGATTTGTCAATTTCATTGTAGAAAGACTCTAAAAAAAGAACTGAAAAATAACTGTGTAAACTATCACTATTGATTGTAATCTTTTCTTTCTTAAATGAATCTACTGTTTTCTTCCAACACCATTCAAAATGTTCTTTTATCGAAATATCTGACATAATTTCATCACCTAAATAAGTGGTGGTAACCAAATCAAATAAAGAATGTGTAAAATCTAAATATAAATTAGATCTTTCAGGAATAATATTATTAATCCTGTACATAAGTAAAATATCATCTTTTTCCATCGGTCTTGAAATGTATTCTATGAAATCGATTGTATGTGCTTTCCCTTTCATGTATAATATATAAAACAATAATTTATAAATTAAATAATATGTTAGTTTAATTTATAAATATGTGGTTGCATAAAAAACCCCTTTTTTAAAGGGGTTTTAAATTTTAAGATTTTTTCATATTTTTTTCTACCGCTGAACCTCTTTTTTTCTCATAAGGATTAATATCTTTATCCTTATTTAAATCAGCTTTTTCAGGGTTTTCTAAACCACTTTCTTCATAATCCATGTAATCTTCATCTACATTTGAATCATCAAATTTTGTTTTATTAGGTATAGATGTTGGGTGTGCCTCATGACCTAACTTCGTACCGTGTTCATTAGGGACAAACCCTTTTCCGTACTGATGTGTACCAACATGTTTTTTTGTTTCACTATCAACAACGTTTCTAACTGGTGGTGTTGAATTGTCTTCTTTCACCAACTTTAATAATCTTTTGAATGCATCTTCACCAGATTCAGTAATGTTTTTCTTTGTTGAAATAGAGTCACTTGTTTTGAATCCCCAAAGATATTTCATTTTTTGAATATCTTCATTAACAGCTTGTTTATTTCTAAAGTTTGTGATAGTAGCCTCACCTGTTTTAGTGTCACCTTCCCAAATTAATTTGTAAGTATTTTCACCGTCAGTTATAGCGAATGTTGTTTCATCAATTTTAACTCTTGATGGTATTTTATCGACTAGTTTTAAAACTTGTGATTCTGAAACTAATTTACCGTTTGCTTTAAAGATGTTTTTAGAATCTACACCTTCATAATTTACATTTTCTCCCATTTTTTCAGGTTGTTTAGATGTTTGTGCTTTCACAGGTCTTGTGTTCTGTGCGTCTTTTTTATATTTTAATTCGTTAGTATCTTTTGCATTCTTTTTCATTTTTTCGTAAGTGGCATCCTTACCGTTAAGTTTTTCAAGTCTATCTTTATAAACTTTTTTGGTTGCCTCTGATCCACCTTTTTCAGCTGCTAAATCAGCAGTAACTTCAGTACCACTAACACCAACATCATAACCTGTTGTTTCAAGTCTTTCGTTTTTACCGTCAGTATTTGTAGGTACTTTTGGTGCTACAAATTTTTCAGAATCGTTTGGTGCTTGGTAATCTTTGATTTTTTTAGCAACTTCTTTGTAATAAGCTTGTGCGTCTTTACCACCTTCATTGTTAACTTTGTCAACAATAGTAGTTCCAGGTACTTTAGGATTTGTAAATGTACCACCTGTATTCTTTTTTAATTGACCAGCAGTACCAAATTGTCCTTTTTCAGCATCAGATAAGTTATCACTTTTTTGTTTAACACCAAAAGCAACCTCCATATCTTCAAACCCTTTGGTTTCAAGTAAATTTTTTATATTTTCTTGTATGATTTTAGTAAATTTTGACATGTTTCTTTTTTATTATAAATATCTAATTTAGGTTAAAAATTTAATAAACTATTTTTAACTGTTTTATAAACTTCATCAAATGTCTTACCAGTTTCTTTGGATATTTCATGAATGTTCTTAATTGTCTCATCACTTATTATAAGTGGTTTGTCTATTGCCCCTTGTGAGCAATATGGGAATTTTTTACATTTATCTTTTATTTTAACGTATTTACCACCTTTAGTAAATTTTACATTATTATCTTCAGATATTGGGTTTAGTATTCCTTCGTTGTTATCTTTTTGTATTATAGTACCACCTTTCCAAATAGGTCTTTTAACCATCTTCCATTCACCTTTTTTAGCTGCGAAAGCTGGACCAACTGGAGGGCCGTTAACACCCCAAACAGAACCAAATGATGTTTCTTCATCGATTTCTTCTTCTTTAATTTTTTCTTTTGCTTTAGCTTTTTTAGGTGTTAATTTAGGTATTTTAAATTTTAACATTGGTTTGTCGTTTACAGTTGGTTGGTTCTTATCGTCCTTACCAATTTTTTTAACCTTATCTTTATGGTTTTTAAACTTACCTGTTAAAATATCATCACCTTTTTCTAAATCTACTTTAATACCTTTTTTAGATTCATCAATACGTGTTTTAACCATTCTTAAAACATCTTCTTTTTTGATGGATTTATTGATTGACTTAACACCTTTTTTACTTTGTGTTTTATCCCATTCTTTAGATACGTCTAACTTTTCGTCATTCCAAGTTGTACTTATTTTAGCTAAAGGTTCAACAATTTCACCATTTTCATAAAAAGCGTCATCATTAAAATTCCAACCATCACCATTTTTATCTGATGCCCAAGCATCATGTCTAGTGTCTTCGTGGTCTTTTCTTACAATATTACCATCAACTTTATAATGTGTCATCGTTACTTCTTTAACGATTTTTTTCTTTTTAACTAAAGGACCTGGTTTAGCAACATCTTTAGATGTTAAAGGTCCTTCACCCCAAGTCGGTTTACCACTACCAGTTATTGGTGGCGTAATTCCAACTCCTGGACCGACTGAATAAGTGTTTGTACCACCCATGGCACCGCCACCCATAACAGCTCCAACACCTTCTTCTGTCTTAATGTTTTTCTTTTTTAAATTTTTTACAGATTCTTTTTGTTTATTTTCGAATTTCTTACCAAACTCAATTTCTGTTGTTTCAGTTTTTACACTCTTTATATTAGCTTTTTTAAAACTACTACTTACCTGACCTGTTTTAATACCAGCAGAAGAAATACCACTTTTAGTGGTAGATGAAAGTTTTGTTGTAGAACCTTCATTTAAATCATAATTTAAATTATCAAACACATTTTCTAGAGCTGGTTCTAATATATACTCATCAAGAGTTACCCATTCGTTTTTTTCATTTTTAACAAACGGTACAACACCTAAAGTTCTACCGTTATCCCAATTAACATGGATAACACCCATACCGTCTACAAAACGTATAGTACCTTCTTCACCTTTTTTAATTGGGTTGGGATCATCTTTCATAGATACCATCCTAATTCTCATACCTTCTTTCGCGTTTGGGTCTTTCATTAGATATTTTCTATATTATTACTCCAAAAGTTCTTTCTTTGCCAAAGAACCTTATACAGGTTGATTAGAACATCCTTAGTGATAGAAGCCACCTCTTTTTTTGTTGGTTTATCCTTTTTTAAGTTTTTAACAACAAGTTCTTGCACCTTTTTTTCCAAATCGGTACTAGATAAGTGTTTTTTAATTAACTTATCAAATTCATCACGAGCTAACTTTTTAATTTTAGTCTCATCTGATTTGTTAAGTTCTTCTTTAAGGATATTTTTGATTTGGCTCCTATCCATTATGGATTACTTAATTTTTTTAAATCTTTCGTTTAAAGATTCTCTTCTAATTTGTCTTGATTCGTTAATTTTTTGTTCAGATTTAACTTTTTTAACGATGTTTTCTAATAGAGTTACAAACTCTTCTTCGGTATACCTTAATACTCTCTTGGCCATTTTGAGGTTGATTAAATTTTGTTGTTATTATTAATAATGATAGTGTAGATACACTTTTTTAATAAATATCACTATAGCATAAAAAAACCATCAGAGTATGATGGTTTTTATTAAAACTGTTTTATTTAATCACGATTCGTCTACCAATAATTTCGGTAATAACTAAACCCATTAAATCATTTATTTCTTCGTATTCATTAAGTAGTTTACCTTCAACACTAACTTGTGGTACATAATCTTTACCACCACTAGTTTCTTTTAACCATTCCCACATTTTTTCATTATTTTCCATTTCAACATTTTCATATTTAATGTTAAGATGTTCCATTTTACCTTTTAATTCTTTACACGCTGGACAGTGTTCCATTGTATAAAGTATAATTTTTTTGTCGTCATTATTTCTAATGTCTTCCAATAATTTTTGAATTTGTTGACTCATTACTTATTTTTTTTAAATGTTTGAAATTTATAATAATAATTAACACCTATTTCTTGGTTTGTATTAACATTTAATAAAATATTGTGTTTATCATATAAGTTAACACCAGCACCAACACCGATAGTACTATTACCGTTAGTTAATGACCTAATATAACCACCACCAACTAAAAACTGAATCTTTCTTGGTGTTAAATCCGAATATTTGTCAGCCGGTAAACTATTAACAGTCATAGAATCTACTTTTAACCAATCAGGCCCAATAAGTCTTGATTTCCATATACCCCTTTTTTCTTCTGTCAATACAACTTGTAACGGTAATTTACCAAACGTCCATTCACCTTTATAATAAGCACTTGTTCTATCAACACTACCAATCCAATTAATAAAAGGATCTTTGTCGTTAGGATATTTTAAAGATAAATCAATTTTATTAGTATCTGTTGGGTTTATGTTTCCTGTACCTTCACTAATTTGTCCTTGTAATGTTACAATTGCGTTAGTTAAACTAAGGATTTTTTCACCTTCTTTTTTAATTACTTTATATAATTCAATATTAGAATCTTTTAACTGACCTTTTAAATCGTTTTCTGTGTTATAATAATTAACCAATTTAGCGTATCTACCATCAGCTTCTTTTGTTAAAGAATCGTTCATGATAATAGACTTTTTTAATGCCTCAACAGCGTCAGCATTACTATTTTTGATGGAACCTATTCTCCACCCTAAAAAAATTATAATAACTATTAAAATTATTAATAGTATTGTATTAAATTTATCTTTCATATTTAAACTGTTTTAAAATAAAGTTCTGATTCAGATTTTCTTCTTTTAACAAGACCAGGTAATGTTTTACCACCACCCTTTGTCCATTTACCAAACTCATCCTTAATAGTTGGATCATTTGGGTTTGTATTAACTTTTTTAAGTAACGTTGAACTTTTAAGGTTTGACGGTCCTAGGTTATAACAAAAAGAAACCAAGGCATCAAACTGATATTGGTTTATGTCATCTCTACAATAAGAATCAACATACTGTTCAAACTTAACTAAAGTGTGTTTTAATAGTTCTACACCTCTTTCTTCTGTGATTGGGGTGTCTGACATTGTTACTTTTTTACTGTTCTCATAAAATGTATTACCATAACCTATTGTCGGTATGTTAGCTGGACATAAATAAGGTTTATTACTAAAACCTTCATAGTGTTTAATTAAGTCTAAACAATCTTTACTAGCTTTTACTATTTTCATAATTTAATTTTTAAAACCCCGCTCCTTCTTCTGTTTCAGGTGCTGCAGTACCTTCACCAGCCCCACCTTCTGTTGGTGTTCCTGTTAATCTAGCACCCCACTCATCTGACCACACATCATAGTAACCTTTTAATTTTTTAAAAGTTTCTATAACTTCATTTGTTAGTTGTAACATATCCTCATTTTCGATAGAAATATAACAACCGTTGTTTTCACTTAATGAATAAACCCATCTAACTTTTTCACGAATAAGTTCACCAGACCATTCAACATTTTGTTGATATACTTTTATCTTTTCAAACTTAACTAATTTAGATATTGTATCTTTAAATTTGTTCTCCTCTTCTCTTTGTTCGTCAGGGGTTACTTCTTGAAAGTCATTCTCCTCTTCTTTCAATAGCATTTTTGTTGAATAAGATTCGTTTATTCTTTTTCTTTCTTTGTTATCAAGTACTTTTTTAACATCTTCAAAACTAGTTAAACCTATTTTTGTGTTTTCAGTTTGTAATGTTCTAATTCTACCCAATAGATTACGAATGTCATCTTGTTTTTTCATTTTATATGTTTTTTAATAAGTTAATGTCGAAAGCAGGACTTACATCTGTTGCTTCCTGATAATAATTACTTCTAAAAGTTATACCTTTAAATAGGTCTACATTTTCATCGTAAGTGTTATGTCCTATAAACTCTTTTTTTATGTTATACTCATCTAATAATTTTATTACTAAATTTTTTAAAGATTCTGTTTGTTTCTCAGAGTACTTGTCCCAATATGTGTGATTACGCCAACGTTTCATCAATACATTATCAGTTTCTATCCTATAATTATTACCAATCCAATCAATGTACTTATCAACCATAGAATCTTTTCTAAACCAACCTAAATTTTCTAATACAATAGAAATGGATGCTTTATCTTGGTCTTTGTTTATAAAATTTGAATAGTATTTAGGATCGTAATGTTGATATATATTACCGTTTTTATCTATTGTAAAATTGGCTGTTTTTTTATACTTACCATTTAATCTATAAATCCAACTACCATAATGTGACATACCTTTTTGATGTGTATGTCCAATTATTATTTGTGTTTTATCATAAATTTCTTTATGATAATTACTTTCAGTTAATTTATATGTTTCAGTATCGACCATTAACCCCACTTATCCGTACCATTTATTTTTTTGGTCATGTTTATTTTTAACGCATTTAATACGGATGTTTTTTTAACACTATCATCAACTTCTTTAATTGGTTCTACGACTTCTTCTTCAGCTGGTGTAGTTAATTCCTCAACTACTGGTGTAATTACTTCTTCTACTGGTGTACTTATTTCTTCAGCTTGTGTAGTTACCTCTTCGATTACTGGTGTGTTTATTTTTTCGTCATCAACACCACCATACTTAATAAAGAAATGTAATGAAGCTAAAGAAATAATAGGTAATAAGCCACCTTCTAATAAAGCTAACCATCTTTTTTGTGCTACAACATCAGTAATATCCGAACCTAACCCTTCAAAAATTGGACTTGTCAATTCAACCCAACTTTTAAATTCTTTACTTAAAACATCTGTCTCATTAAAACAAAAAAATATGTTACCAATAAATTGTATTAAAGTTACTATAATGAATACTAACCAAACACCACCTTTAACCTTAACGGATGCTGCCGCAATAGAACTCATGGCAGCTATTTCAATAGCTACAGATAGATAAATTGCCCAGCTAATAGGGTTTGATAAACTATACCAACTCACAACGTGAGAAATAGAGATTATCATTACAAGTACAATTGGTACTAGGAACATACCACGTATAATTCCTTTTTTATTTTTTTTAATCCAATCTAACATTATTTTGTCTCTAAATTTTCAATTTCTTTATCAATTTCCGATTGGCGGTTTACATCCAAAATTTTTCTGTCTGTAGACTGAATCATTCTTTTTTCAACTTTTAAACCTTCAATAGTTATCATTTTTTTCAATTCTTCTTTTGAAACTGTTTTTGTTTTAATAATAGAATCCGTTACTTGTATTTCTGTAGTTAAATCTTTTTGATTTTTTTCAATTTTACCATTAGTCGAACAAGTTTTTAAAAAAATTATTAGAACCAAAAGTAAAACAATTCGATTAGACCATTTGTCTAAAAAAATTACAATATTTTTCATAGTTTAGTTTATATTATAAATATCACGTTATTTAATATGCCATATATAAGTTTTTTTATTAAAAATTAAATATTTATTAGTAATGGAAGTTAAAAGAATAGTATTAGAGCAATTATTGTTAGAAACTAAGATAGCTCAATTAGCAGCAAATATTAAATTTGTGTTGAATGTTAATGACACTTTCCACTCAAATCAACAAAAAACTAGACATTCTGAAAAGGGTATTGTTATAACTGACGAGGAGATAATAGCTGTTTTAGAAAAAGCTAAAAATAAAATAGCTAATTATATTATAACAGATAAAATTAAAGAAAAAATAGATTTTGCTGTTAAAGAATTTAGTGGTAAACAAATTACTTTAGCTGTGGTCCCTAAATATATGACACCTTACCGTTGGGAACTAACAGTTAAGACTGTTTGGAGTGAAAAGGCAGAAGGTATGCCTCTTAGATTGGGACCAACACAATTATTAATAACTGTTTAAAATGACAAACCCCCACAATTGGGGGTTTTTTCATCTTATCTAACGATAAGATAGAGGCTTTATCATACCTTGGATATTCGTCATCCATCCCGCCGAGTTGGGTAGTCTCGGTTCGACCCATTGGTGTAAATACTCTCACCGTTTAACAATACAAATATAAGTATATTTATGTACCCCACCAAATTATTTATACACAAATTCAAATAAGTTTTGACTTTTGTTTCTTAATTTACGAAGAGCTTTCTCTTTAATCTGACGTATACGTTCTTTAGTTAAAGAATAATCCTCACCAATTTCTTCTAGTGTTAACGGTGTTCCTGTTAAACCAAAATAAAGTTCAATTATAGTTCTTTCTCTTGGTGAAAGAATTGATAGTGTTTTTTCTAATTCACCTTTAAGTAAATCTGAAGGTTTTTGAAACGATTCATCAGGACTATCAAAAGAGTTATCAGCAATCATGTCAATTACTTCATCACCATCTTCATTAATAGTAGCGTTTAAAGAAGTACAAAATGGTTGATTTAACATACTCATATCCATTTCACCTTCAATAGGCTTTCTACCGTTTTGTTGTTCAAAAACTGAAATTTCTTTTTTAAGTTTGGAAATGTTATTTGTAACATTAACAGGTAAACGTACAGTTCTTGAATGGTCATTCAATGATTGAATAATTGATTGTTTAACCCACCAAACCGCGTAAGAAATAAATCTGAACCCACGTTCTGGGTCGAATTTTTGTGCGGCTTTAATTAAACCAACATTACCTTCAGCAATTAAATCAGCTAACGGTAATCCTTGATTTTGATACTCTTTAGCAACTGAGATAACAAATCTAAGATTAGATTGTATTAACTTTTCGGCAGCTTTATCATCACCTTCTTTAATTTTTCTCGCAAGAACTACTTCTTCACTAGCCGTTATCATATCTAATTTCCTTACATCTTTAAGGTATTTAGAAATACTTTCTTCCGAAGTGTCAATGAATCTTTTTGTGTTTACTGTTGCCATATAACTTTTTATTTGTTT
>Ga0209596_1003232_pt1 | contig 12953 bp, 15 predicted proteins | sample M_130807_MF_Meta_FD_187314 | JGI IMG/M metagenome (GOLD analysis project Ga0209596, IMG submission 187314) | Freshwater microbial communities from Lake Montjoie, Canada to study carbon cycling - M_130807_MF_MetaG (SPAdes) (version 2) | ecosystem: Environmental > Aquatic > Freshwater > Lake... | reverse complement strand
ATCATCTAAACCTCCAAATTCTGGATATACACCTAATGGTAATTCATATGTAGTATTATTTATAAATAAAATATAACAATCATTAATAAATTCTAAAGACATTTTTATATAAATAATATTATTTATGTAAAAATGTTTCATCAATTTACAATTAAAAAATTATAACATAAAAATGTATGCCTACATTCTTATCAAATTTAAAGTACTAGCTAAGTAACTATTTATTTCTATAAACTTTGGAAATATTCTTTAAAATTCATGAAATTATAGAAGAGATATTGTTTGAAAGAGTATATATTTAAATTTGTGTTAAGATCTTTTTTTCTGACACAATTAAATTCTAAATTTTTATTCTTGAAAATTTTGAAAAGATACTTTTTATTAACGTTTAGAAAGAACGATTAAAGTCGGTTTTTCGCTTTAATAATTTTCTTTTCGGTGATGTGCAACCGATACAATATAATGCTCCGCCTACGCATTATACAATAATTACCTAATGTAATTCCTTTTACCATGATTTTCGACAGTTCATTAACTGATTTAATGCTCCAACCATCGCATTAAATAATATTACACATTTAAGAGTTCTTATGCTCTAAGTTTTGTAATCCTTATATATCTTTTAAGAGAAAGATATTTCCGAGAATTATTATTTGTTTCAAATACTTTAGAAAGAAATTTAAATTCATTTCCACGTTTTTTAGTCGTGAATCCGATAAATATTTTTTCTTTGTTATATGAAACAAACTATATAATTCTGCTGACCATTATCCTTAGAAAAAAAGAATCCGTTTTTATTCTTTTTTAAGAATCGAACTGAGATCCCAGAAAAGTATTGCATGGCTTGACGCTGCGAGCATCCCCAAATCCTTGGGGTATTTATCACGAGGAGCAAGTGAATACTTGTCTGGTAAGGAAGGGTCTCTAGCTCTTGCAAAAGCTAGTAACTTTGTTTGGAAATGGTAATCCTTCACTAAAGAAGGATCACCAACTTCTTTTTGAATCTCCTTCAAATAGGAGAAAATGTCCTTTACCTTTTCAATAGATTCTGGGGTTAGGAAGTAGTAGTCTATTGGAAACATGCGTGTTCGCCTAGAGATCTCAAACAGATCGTAGGTGTAAGGGACTTCGGGCATTGGAGACTCGTAATAAATATAGTTAGATTAGAAAAAAAGAATCCGTTTTTAACATTCAAAAATAGATTTATATAATTATAATGATTGTATCATTTGATGTAGGATTAAGAAATTTAGCATATTGTATTTTAGGAAAAGGACCCACAATTAAAGAATGGGGTGTTATTGATATTATGGCAGAATCATTAGGTAATAATATTACATGTTTTAAATGTAAAAAACCAGCTTCATGGAAATGTGAAGATAAATATGCATGTGGAAAACATAAAGGAGAAACATATACAAAATCTTTTTTAACAAAATTAACAATAGAAAAATTAGAAAAAATTAGAAAAGAAAAAAATATTATTATTGAAAAAAATACAAAAAAAGAATATATTAATAAAATTTATACTTATTTTAATGAACATTCATGGAAACGTTGTGTAAAATCATGTAAACATGGTTCTGTTGTTGATTTAGCACCTTTAATATCTAATGCTTTACAATCTAGAACATCTTTATGGGTAGGTGCTACAGAAATTATTTTTGAACAACAACCAGATAGACGTATGTTAGCAGTACAAGCTATGATGCATATGTGGTTTGTATGTCATGGTTATAAAGTAAAAGGTGTTTCAGCTACACATAAATTAACAAATATTGTAACTATAGAAGATTCTACAAAAACATATAAAGGTAGAAAAAAAACTGGTATCTTACATACAGAAAAATTATGTCCACCTGAATGGTTAGATTTTTTTCATAAACATTCTAAAAAAGATGATTTAGCTGATTGTTTTTTACAAGGTGTATGGTATATTAATACCTAAGTATTTTACAAATATAATCATATCTTCTTTTATAAGAATTTAAAATTAATTTTAAATCTTTTCTTCCATTTAAAATTTGATATTCTAATTGAATAATTAAATACCAAATTTCATTACGTTCATCATCGAGAGCAAATCTTGCTGCTTGATTAATTGGCATTTTATTTTGAAAATAATATAAAAAATTAGAAAAAAAATCCATTTTTTTGCGTTAAAGTTTATAGGAAGAAGAACTTTTATAAATAACAAAATGGAAGTTGTTGGTTTAGATTTATTAACAAATCCCGCTATGTCAAGTGATTCATTACCACATATTGAAACATTTGATTTACCAGATTTTTCAAAACCTTCTATTATTCCAGAACCAGAAACGATTGGACAGACTGAAACATGGTCGGGTGTACAAAATTTAAATGCTGATACATTTATTCCACAAACAAGTTCTACACGTATGTCAGATGAACATGTACAAAGAAGAAAATATGAAACATTAAGAAAATTTGATAGATTAGCAAAATTAGGTGTACCATTAAGAAAAAGATTTACTATGGATTCACCATTAGAAGAAATGGAAATGGAATTAGAATTTATTAGAAAAGAAAAAGATATGGATCGTACTGTTCAACAATTTTCAGAATGGTTTGTTACTGGTATGGGAGGATTAGAATGGTCATCTAAAAATGTTGGTATGGTAAAAGCATTTGGTTTACAATTAGAGGGTCTTTCAGAAGCTGCACAAATGAAAGTTGGTGATATGGAAGAAGATTTTGAAGAATTATATGATTTATATGGTGATAAATTACGTATGCATCCTTTAGTACGTATTCCTATTAGAACTTGTATGATGGTATATATGGTACATTTAACGAATCAAATGGTACAAAAATCACCTATACCAAATATTGATACTATCTTAAAAACAAATCCCGATATTGCTCGCCAATTAGCTACTGCAGCTATGCAAACACAATCACAAGCAAGACAACAACCTAATGTATCAAATAGTGGAGGTTCAAATCCATTAGAAGGATTACAAAATTTTATGAGTTCTATGGTACCACCAGTTCCACAACAAAGACCAACAACAATAAAATCACCAGTAAAAATTTCAAGACCTAATCCACAACCTACATTAAAACCCCCATCAATGCCACAAGATATTAGTGATTTATTAAAATCTGTACAACCAGAAGAGAAAAAAGTTACTTTATCAACAACAAAAAAAGGTGGATCCACAGGAAAAAATTCTGTAAGTATTAAACTTTAACTTTTAAAAATATAATATATAAATGAATATTGATAATTTGATTGTTTATGAATCTCCATATCCTAAAGTAAGAATTGGTAAACATAATGATGGAGGTTATATTATTGCTGATATTCCAAATATAAAATATTCATGTTTATTATCTGGTGGAATATCTGATGATATTTCTTTTGAAGAAGACTTTATTAAGAAATATCTAATAGAATGTTATGCCTTTGATGGAAGAATAGATTCTTTACCAAAACAATCTACAGTAAAATTTATTAAAAAAAATATTGGAGTTAAAAATGATAATATTACAACAAATATGCATGAGTTTCTTAATTTTAAGGAGAATATTTTTATAAAGATGGATATTGAAGGAGCTGAACTTCCATGGCTAAAAAGTTTGAGTGAAACTCAAATGAATAACATCGATCAAATTTGTATAGAATTTCATCATCCATTTACTAATCGTTCTTTTAATATTTTTAATAAATTTAATAATCATGTTTTAATACATTTTCATGGAAATAATTGTTGTGGTACAACATTTTTAAATGGAATTCAAATTCCAAATGTATTTGAATGCACATATATTCATAGAAAATATATTACTAAAAAAATCAAAAATAGTAATCCTATTCCATCTTCTTTAGATATGCCTAATGTTCACAATAAACCAGAAATAATGTTAAATTTTCCACCATTCGTAACAAAACTACCTAGTATGCCATTAAGAAAACCTAAACAATTAATAAATGGGTGGTGGTCTATTCGGAACTCCTCTCTATTTAAATCCTAAATGTTTAGCATTTTCAGCATTTATTTTAATTATTTATTGGATGCCACATCCTACATATAAACAACATGATTATATTTTTGCATTTTTTTTAGCATGTTCAGCTTATGTTCTTTTAGCATGGTATGATGTTTGGTATGATTGTAATGATAGATTAAAACCTACATTATTAGGATGGATGTGGAAATGGGCAAAACCATCTGAATATGAAAAAGAATATAATAAACTTCCTATCAAATATAAAAAAATTATTCGAACAGTAGATATTGGAATTTTATTATTAATTATAGTTGGATTTGTATATCCCTATTTAAACATAAAAAAATAATATTAAATAGTCCATTAGCTCAGTAGTTAGAGCACCCGTCTTATTAACGGGGGGTCACGGGTGCAATCCCCGTATGGACTATTTTTTTTCCAGTATAATGTAAGAAAAAAAAATGTTTTTTTATTCAAGAATTTCAAGTGAAAATAAAACAAAATATGGATATATAAAATATCCTTTAATTATTACAAAATTAAATATAGAAGAAGAGAAAACTATATATTATTTATATTTGAATGAAATATGGGAAGCTGGTGAATTTATTAAAATTCCTATTGCATATGAAGAAAATTATAAAAAAACAATATTATTTAAATTAAATAAACCTTTATTAAACTTTACTACTAAAGAAGAACAAGAAAATTTTGAAAGTCAATTAGAAATAGACTTTGAAAATTTTATATTAAAATATTAGGGTTTTTGACTTTGTATATATAAAGCAACTAATAATGTCATAGATGCATCTGTAGAAGGATCATGTTCTTTTTCTAAAGGTAAATAATCAGCTAATTTTCTTGAATCTTTATCTAAATATTTTTTAATACAATCAAATGTTCCAGCTAATTTTGCTGTATTACATAATCGTTTACTTTGTTCATTCCATTCAGCTATATCAATAATTTCTAAAGGTTCTTTATAAGGAATATTTTGTAAAATACAAATATTTTTTAATGCTTCTATATCACTTTCTCCTTTTACAATAATTAAAGAAGAAGAATAAATATCTAAAAATTTAGAATACCAAGAATATGATTTATGATGTTTTTTTATATTTGAATCATTTTTATATATTTTTATACCTTCTTCATAAGCTTTTTTTCCATCTTCATCTAATCTTGAATAAAATGCATCTCCCCATGCTTTTCCTAATTTTGTTTCTATAATATTCAATTTTTCACCTGTTTCTTTTGTTACAGTAGAAAATTTAGATATAGGTAAAACAGTTTCACGTTTTTGTTTATCTAATGTAACAAAAAATGGTTTTATTAAAGACCATTCTTCTTTTTCTTTTTTTAATACAAATCCACCAATTTCTCTTGGTATAAAAAAGAAATCTGTATTTGGTTGTAAAAATAATTTGTCATCACCTTCTTTATTAAGAACATGCCAAAATTCACAATCAAATACTAAAACTTGTTTATGATTCATAACTAATTCATCTAATAATGGTAAATGAAACTTCATTTATTCTTTTAACTAGATGCTTTTAAAAGTTCTAATAAAACAGTTTTAGAATCACGTTTTCCATATGGTATACCTTTTTTATTTAAAAGTTCACGTAATTGTGGCATAGTTTTCGTTTGATAATCATCAATATCTTGTGGAATTTCAACTTTTTGTTCAGTCTCTCCAATTTCTACAATTTCAACAGATAATCTATCATCTTCAGATTCTTCATCTGATTCTTCATGTGTTTCTTCAACAACTTCTTCTTTTTTTGAAGGAAGAACTTCTTCTTCTTCTTTTTCATGAACTTGATGTTGAAGAAATTGAGAAGAAACAAAAGTAGATAATGTCGACATAGATCTTAAAAGTTTATTTTGTTGCCAATATAAATATCCTACCATTCCAGCTAAAACAAGTACCATAGTAGCTAAAACAAGAACACTAATATTTAAAAAATCAGACATTTTTTTATTAGTTTATCAAGAGAAAAACAATCTTATAATAAACGTAAACAAAAGAATGCCAACTACAGATGTTTCACAATTTATTCAAATGAATCGTCTTCGTTCACTTGAAAGTCGTACACCAACAAAAAGTGATCGTTCTTTAGTTGAATTTTATCAACCATCATTTCTAGTACCAAATAATAAATTTTTACCTAATTCAAATACTAAATTTACACACTCATCAACAATTCAAAGATTTCCTCTTTATAAAGGTATTCAAGCAAAATATAAAATTCCTACAAGAAATGCTTGGGGTGGGACTATTGTATCTCGGTATTCATTCAATCTTTATGCTGGAACAGTTGGTTCATCTGGAAATTTATCAAGTCAATTTACAACTCCAGAAGATGTATATGCTTCAACTAATGGAGATTTATATGTAGTTACAGGAGGAGATAGAAGGATTCGTTTTTATAATTCAACAACAAAATTAATTTCAACATTAAACCTAACTCCTCTTGCCGGAAGTCCTCTTGGTATTGTTCCTTATTTAGGGATCTTTTACTTTACTGATTCAACAAATAATCAAATAAAAGAAATGAATTCAAATGGTAGTGGTATTTCTCCCTTTACTCCCTCTCTCTCTTCCATAAGTGCACCAAAGAAATTAGTTATTGATAGTAATAATTTTTTATATGTTGTTTCTCGTGGTAACTTTACAATAAAAAAAATTAATCTTCAAAATGCAGTATCTTTTACTACTATTATTGGAAATGGTTTGTTTCAGGGTGCTTCCCCGGGTGCTCAAAATTTAAAAACACCTGTATCTGCAACAAGTATTAGCATGGGACAGTTAGAAGGTATATGTATAGATTCATCTGGAAATATTTATGTTTCTGATTCGTCTGCTAATAGAATATTAAAATATGAAACTTTAACTTCACAAATAAGATTATTTGCTGGAAATGATAATCCACTAAATGGTCCAAATCAAGGTTTTATAGATGGATCTGCATATACAGCAAGATTTGAGGGACCAAACGGATTAACAGTTGATGCTTCTGATAATATTTATGTTGCAGATTATTTTAATTCTGCTATAAGAAAAATTACTCCAAGTGGAGATGTATCTACTTTAAACACGGGAGGGTGGTCATTAGGACGACCAAGTGGAGTATACTGTGATAAAATAAATAATATATTATATGTTGCAGATACTACTCTTTCTGCAATTTTTAAAATAACTTTATTATAAATTATTAATCTTATAATAAACGTAAAAAAAAGAATGCCAACTCCAGATGTTTCACAATTTATTCAAATGAATCGTCTTCGTTCACTTGAAAGTCGTACACCAACAAAAAAGTGATCGTTCTTTAGTTGAATTTTATCAACCAAAAATTACAGTTGTTAATGAAAAAGATTTCTTACCTTCTTTTACAAATAAATTTACAGATCCTCTTACAATTAAAAGACAATATATTCCAAAGTTTTTAAAACCTACAGTACCTACACGTAATTCTTATTAAAATTCTTCATCAAATTTAATTTGCATAGATTCTGTAGAAAGACCAACACCAGGTTTTGAATATTCAGATACTTTTTTTTCAAAGAAATTAGTTTTTCCTTCTAAAGATATTAATTCCATAAAATCAAATGGATTTATTGAATTAAATAATTTAGGATATCCTAATTGTAAACATAAACGATCAGCAACAAATTCTATATAAGATGTCATATCTTTAGAATTCATACCAATTAATGAACATGGTAAACAATCACATATAAATTCAGTTTCAATATTTACAGCTTCTTTAATAATTTCATATACTTCTTTTGAATCTAATTTATTTTCAAGAAGTTTATAAATTTCAATAGCAAATTCTGTATGTAATCCTTCATCTCTTGAAATTAATTCATTAGAAAATGTTAATCCAGGTAATAGACCACGTTTTTTAAAATAAAAGATAGAACAAAATGCTCCACTAAAGAATATACCTTCTACACATGCAAATGCTATTAATCTATATGAATAAGGTTTATCATTCATCCAATTAATTGCCCACATAGCTTTTTTTTGAATTGATGGGATAGTATCTATTGCACGAAATAATTGTATTCTTTCTTCTACATCTTTAATATAAGTATCAATTAATAAAGAATACATTTGAGAATGTACACCTTCCATAGCATTTTGAAATCCATAAAATAATCTTGCTACTGGTGATTGAATTTCAACTTGAAATTTTGAAGCTAAATTTTCTTGAACAATACCATCAGAACCAGCAAAGAATGCTAAAATATGTTTAATATAATGTTTTTCATTATTATTTAAAGTTTCCCAATCTTTTCTATCTTTTGATAAATCAACTTCTTCTACTGGCCAAAAGGATGCTACTGCTTTTTTATATAATTTAAATAATTGTTCTTCTGATGGATCAATAGGGAATAATGTATAACGTTCTCCTAATGTTTTTAAAGATGGATTAAATAAAGGTTCCATTTTATTCTATGGATGCGATAAGGAATTAAATAGTTAAAACCTTTTAAAAAATATAAGAAATGACACAGCCTAATCCATTTTCATTAGCAGATTCATATACTCATTTAATAAGTCCAAAAATTATTGGTGATGGAACTACTGGTTATGATATTGCTGTTGATTTAGTTGATATTGATACAATATATTCAAGACAATTAGGTGGTTCAACATCGACACAACAAATTCAACAAGCTTATATTAGTCAAATTGGTTCGACTGGATTGAGTGGTCAAGCATTTTTTAACACAATAGGTTCTTCTTCTTCAAGAGGTGATGCATATTTTAATAATATAAATTGGACATCTTTTACTCCCCCTTTATCATTAGGAAGTGGTTCAGGTGGTGCAACATTTTTAGCTGGACCAGGTATTTCAATAGGTCCACAAAGTATAAATGGAATAACATTATCTTCAAATATTCAAGGTACGAGTGGTATTGGTATAACATATTCAAATACTGGTCCTATAACAATAAGTTATAATTCTCCAAAATTTGTAGGTTCTACTGGTGTTCAAGTTTCATATTCATCAATTCCAAATACATATACATTTTCTTCAACAATAGGAATTACTGGTTCAACATTTATTGGTGTTCAACAAAGTGGTTCAACATATACAATATCTTATTTAGGTTCACAAGGTGTTGGTGGATCATTAACTGGACAAACGGGTCCACAAGGAGAAGTTGTTTTTTTTACACCAGGAGGTCTTACATCTTCTTCCGAATTAGTTTATACAAATAAAGTATTGAATGTTCCAGAAATAAATATACAAACAAGTACAATAAATGGTGGTGAATTAGATTTATCTACATTTGAAGGTGATTGTTATTTACAATCTGGATTATTTAATCCTCCTTCTGGACAACAAGGAAATTTTTTATATTTTTCTCCTTTTGGACTAACAGCACAATCTGCTTTTGTTGTTGATACACAAAATTATCGTGTTGGTATTAATACAGATACTCCAAAAACATATTTAGATGTACAAGGTCAAACTGAAATTACATATGATGCATCTTTTGGTGATTATCCTTTATTAGTAGGAGGTACTGGAACATCAGGAAGTTTAACTGTAAATCCAGGATCTTATACAATTAATGCTTGGGGATCTGGTGGAGCTTCAAATGCTGGTATTGGTGGTGCAGGTGGAGCTTCTGTAACACAAATTACTGTTGGAGCTACTGGAATTTTGTCATGGGGTCCACAAGGTGGTTCAATAGGTGGTGGTCCAGCAACACAACTAGCTTATAATGGATCTACATTTTTATGGGTTCCAGGTGGTGGTGCTGGTGGTACGGGTGGTAAAGGTGGTGCAGCTGGATTTCAAGGTTCACCGTATCCAGAAGGTGGTGATGGTGGACCAGGTGGTATTGCAACATTAACAGATTCACAAAGTTGGAGATATATATTAGGTTCTACTGCTGGAACTTCAGGTGGAACCTTTTCATCTGGTTCTATTGGTTCTGTTAATGCAATCGGATTATCTGGAACAGTAATTACATTTAATCAAGTAGGTACACAAACTACTGTTGGTGCAATAAATACTTACACATTTACTCCTGGAGCTATATTTACAATATCAAATACTTCTATGGAATTTCCTGGAACAACATTTTCTTCTTCTTCTCCTTCTTTTTTTGTAAATTCAATTTCTGGAATAAATTCAGGGGATGGTATTGGAACTACGGGAACTGTGAATGGTACTGCTTTGTTTGATCCATTCATTCCAGGTTCTTCAACACCAGGAAGAATTTTAAATGCTAATATTATGTTGAATGGTTCAGCATCAGTATCTACTGGAAATGTTACATGGATGGGTGGAACATATACATCTCCTTCTTTTTCTGGAGGTTACACACTAATTTTGAATGGATCATTCATAGATAGTGGACCTAGTGGTAATAGAGTTCTTACTTTAACGGGGCTAACTCAAATTACATTTGGAACTCAATTAGGAACATTTAATGGAACTTTTATTACAGATGCAAATGTGAATGTTCCTCCAGCATCACAAATATCAGTAAAACAACGTACATTTATAAATCGTGGACAATCTGGATCTTTTCAAACATCTGGAAGTTTTGGTGGTGGAGGATTTACTGGTGGTGGTGCACCTGCAAAAATTTCAGGTATTACTGGATATACTGGTTCATATGATATTTCTGGAAATATGTTTGCGGGAGGTGGTCCTGGAACATGGGGTGTGACTGGTGTATCTGGAATTTCTATTGGAGGGAATGAATCATATGTTGGTCATGGAAGATTTCCATATCAAAATAAATTTAATTCTGGATTATATGGTGTAGGTGGAACATTCGGACCAGGAACATCTGGTTATGTAGCTATTGAAAATGTTTCTTCTGCATTCACATCACCTGCATTAATTGTGAATGGTAATGCAGTGATTACTGGGTCTAATAATGTTTTAACTACATATGGTTCAATATTATCTAGTGGAGCAGTCCAAGCTCCAGATTTTACTGGAATTAATCCAGCTTTAACTTCTGTTCAAATTGCTAATTTTTCTCAAGGTCTATCTGGAACTGTAGGAAATTTTAGTGGTTTGTTAACAGCTAATAATTTAACCATAAATAATAGTCCGTATGCTTTCCCTCCAGTTGGATCTATTATAATGTATGGTGCGGCATCTCCTCCTCTTGGATGGTTAGTTTGTAATGGTACTGCTGTTCCTTCTCAATATACTGCTTTGATTGCGATTATAGGAGTTAATTTGCCAGATTTACGATCTAGAGTTCCTATAGGGTTTGGTCAAGGAGCTGGATTAAGTCCATATAGTATGTTTGGGACGGGAGGTTTGGAAACTGTTACTTTAACAACGAATGAAATGCCTTCCCACTCTCACTCAGTTAATGATCCTGGACATTTTCATTCGAATGGAGGAAATGCAGGGGGTGCTGTTTTAGTAGGCGGTGGTGCAAATAAAGCCGATCAAAGTAATACTGGTTTTTCTCAAACTGGTATTACTATAAATTCTACAGGTGGAGGTCAAGCGCATGAAAATAGACAACCTTATTTAGTAGTAAATTTTATTATTAAATATTAAATTTTAAGAACTAATTTATGTATAGATAACGCTGAAACTCCAGATACTTCTGATAATTTTTTCATTTCTTGTTTTGTACGTAATCCTAAAATATAAGCTGTTACACCAGCAACAATCGTTTTTGGTGTATTTTCAAATTCATCTTCTGATTTCATAGAAATTTCATGTAATTTCATAAATATTTCTTCTCTTTGTTTATCATTCAAATCTAAAGCTGCCATTAATCTTTCTGCTATACCTAATTGTGTTTCTAATACAGAATGTTCATTTTTAGAAAATCTTGGAACAGCTTTACATAAAGAACGAATAGAAACACGAAATAAATCTGCAATTTCTTCATGAGAACGTAATGCTTGATTTTGTTTACAAGCTGTATAGACAGCTGCACCCATTAAAGCTCTTCTTGTTTCACCTCTAACTTTTTGTGCATCTTCCATTTGTTTATAGAATCCACATGCATCTAAAGATATAGATTTTGGTAAACCTTTTGAATTACATGCTGTTGTTATAGTATCAAAGATTGTTAACCATGAACGTTCTGAATTTGTTCCTACTGACCATGTAGATAATCTTTGTAATGATTTCATATGTATATTTGTTGATGATATACCTTTAAAAGATAAGATAGATCCATAAGATGATTCTGGTAATAAATCAGATGTAGTAAGACCAGCTCTTGAATCTTCTTTTCCATCATAATTACGCCATTCTGCTGCTTCATCAATAATTCGATCACCTATATTTCCACAACAAGAACAAACATATTCCCCTTCATCAATAATAAATTCATGATTACAATTCATTATTTTTTAATAGGGATATACGTAAAAATTTCATTCCGTTTTTTTTAAAGGATTATATGATAAACTTAAATCTAATAAATGTCCATGTTGTGGAAGTATATTACTTAAATGTCCACCTAAATAACTATCATGTAAATATTTTAATTTTTCTGTTAATTCATCTAAAAATAAAAACATAGCAAATATAAAAAATATACCAGATATATATGAATCTACCATAATATCTAATTTATTTGATACATTAAAAAAAGGAGGTAATTGTTGAATAAATTGTGAAGACCAAAATGCAGCTAATGCGATAGCAATAATTTCTATAAAAACATCACCGAATTTATATAATTCAGAACGTTTTCTCCATTTTTCATCAAAATCATCAAATATATGATAAAAAACATAAGATATTAGTGCACCAAATAATGTATATAATAATGCTAAAGAAGAAGCATTCAAAGACATATTTATAATTTCTTTTGTTTTATAACCCATTTATAAGTACTCACATAAAAATATTATCATATACGAGTGGTCTATAATTAGTTGTTAAAATAGGTTTACCTAAATCACGAGATTTTATAGGTTTTAACCATGATATTAAAAGATATTTTTCTT
>Ga0209596_1003230_pt1 | contig 12954 bp, 20 predicted proteins | sample M_130807_MF_Meta_FD_187314 | JGI IMG/M metagenome (GOLD analysis project Ga0209596, IMG submission 187314) | Freshwater microbial communities from Lake Montjoie, Canada to study carbon cycling - M_130807_MF_MetaG (SPAdes) (version 2) | ecosystem: Environmental > Aquatic > Freshwater > Lake... | reverse complement strand
CTAGTAGCCCATCTACCGGCTGCTTTGCTGTCAGATTGGAGCTCAACTCCTGGGAAAATTGACTTATATATGTCTGAATCCACCAAGTTCCTGACTTTCCGACCAAATCCCACGGATAACTCAGCGGTGTGCGAGGTTTGGATGACTTTCTTCTCCGGAAATTTACCCAAAAACCAAGCAGGTAGTAGGTAACTAGCAAATTCACTTTTAGTATGCCGTGGAGGCATATTGATAATAAGCCTTTTACAATCTCCCCTAGCAACTTTCTCAAAAGCTGCGGCCATTTTTGCATGATGTGCTCCATTAATGAAGTTGGGCCAGACTTTATGGACAAAATCCATAAACTTATCCTGACAATTCTCTTTACTTACTGTCTCTATAGTAGTATCTAGGTCCTCGTACAGCTTTCTTAGCTGTGCAGGTGACAGTTTATCTATATTGTTATATAGATAACTTAGTTCAGACGTCGATAATTTTTCTGTCATCATCATTGTCGTCATCTAATAAATTTGCTAGGCGTTCCGATGTAGGGATTACATCTATAGCATTCATTTGCATCAAGGCTTTAATTTTTTCTTTGATTGCATCCTTTAGCTCAGTGCTATTCCTGTGCGTAATAGTGATTTCTGAGTGTTCTACGAACAAATCTGACGCTTTTCCAAGCAATTCGAGAGCTTTTAGGGCTACTTTAGGATCTTCATGCTCTGAAATTTCCATTAGCCTATTAGTAACTATAGTCCTAACTTGGACTTTATCTTGAACAATTTGGCGTTCATAGTCATTTATGTATCTATATAGTGATACCGCAAACCCAGGATTTTTTAGGTTCTCTTCCTGCTTTGTAGGTTCTTTATTCTTACCCATACTATTAAACATCTCTATAGCTTTAGCATGATCAGCCGCCGTCATATCAAACGGGGCACCGAGCTCTTCTAGTATAAGTGCAGTATTCCCAGCAATCTTTGCACGGGCTACTTCGTCCTCACCCCGTTCTGGGTAAGCCATTGTAGGTATAGGTTTATCAAGCGTTGGTTCGACGTTTACGGGCATATAACCTTTTCGTGGGTTACGTTCGCTTTATTATACATATTTTATCTAATTGTGTCGTTTTTTAAAAATATATAGTGGGGTAGTAGGGGACCCAAAACAAGTGACGGGGGGTGTTTCTATAGAATAGGATGAGCTTAACTCCTGGCGCTTAAGAAGGGGGTACCCACGAAACCCACGAAAGTATGTTCTACAAAAATTTAAAAAATGAATAATAACAGTGCAGAACATTGTGTAGTATCGAGGTAGTTATGCCACCGGTTTTATTTGGGGGTGCCACCACTGTACCTAGTTGGTATGCTGGTTTTAGAACCCCACTCGGTGTATCAAAGATTGTATGACTTACTTTACTACCTAGGTAGTTTCCCTGTAGTTGTATGGAATCCTATGCCTATTGATATACCTATATCTAATCGAAGGGATCGTTTTTTGTTTTTGAGGTGTTTTGTTTTTAGGCGTTTGCGTTTGTAAGCGATTGATTTAATTAGGTTAAATCGTGTAGGGAAGTTACCTATTTTTAAAAGAAGGAGTATATTACTTACATGGGGCAAAGATGATACTAATTGCCACTAGATAACCTAGCGACACGATGTCGCTAAGTATCTTAACCTGTATCATGGAGGTGTCAATTATGCCTAATAGCATAGATGATTTAGATGATGTTGAATTGGGTGGCATGGTAAATGCTGATGGTAAATATGCTTTATCTTCGGATTCAGTTATCCTTCTAAAGGATACTGTGTCTGAAATAGATGCTCTCGAGCGTGCCTTTGGCGATGTTGAAACTCGAATTAAAGCGATGTGTGCTAATCTGCGACGGGTTCTCGAATCCAATTCGCAGTCGGTCATGTCGTTGGGTTCAACGGTTCCTGAGATTCGTATTAACTATTCGCACTATCATGCTGTGCGTAATATTTTTATGTATCAATGGAATCAAGTTCGCAAGTTGGGCGATATTAATAATGCTACTGTTATTAAGACCTGCTCTAAAGCATTCGAGCGTTACTTTGGTTTAACGGGTTTGACTGTGCCGTTATCCGATGATGCTAAAGCCGTTGCGAAGCGTGAGAAAGAACAGGCTGAAGCGAATCGTCTCAAAGCGATTCCGAATATTGAGACTGCGAAGGCTGACGCTGCTGCTCGGGGCGATTTCGAGGAAGCCCTCGTTCTCAAGAAAGAGGGATTGCGTCGGCAGAAAGAAGCCAACAAAGATGAGTTAGTTCGGTTGGCTGACAAAAAATCTGACCTGTTTAAAATCATCAAGGATTCTATTGATGAGGATAAACTCGATATGGTTCTTGCGTGGTATAAGGGCTCGGTCAAGTTGGTTGCTGAGAAGAAAGTTTCTCGGGCTAGTTAATCCTGTGTAGTAACTTGGCGACACAATGTCGCCAAGTCTTTAATCTTTCGGAGAAAATCATGGTAGAAAAATCACCTGTTGGTATTTTAAAATTGTCTATGCCTATTCGTGTAGGCGAGGAGCGTGGGCGTTGTGTTACTTTGTTAACCGTTGCTTGCAAGCAGTCTGAGATTGGCGAGATTACGGCTAAGTTTGTTCATTGGAATCCTTCGCTCGAGCGTATGGATATTGCGAGCGTTTTCACAATCACGGTGCGAGACTACCATTACGGTCGTTCTTAACCCCAAAACCCCTTCGGGGGTTTTTCAAACCAGTTCCCACCCCTTTCTTTAGAACCAGTTTTTTCTCCCCGACCACAACGGAATAGCCACGCTTGAGGCAACGAAATAGCCCTCCACTAATGAGCTTAAGCTCACTAATCATACAAAATCTTTAGCACCACGTGATTTAGCGACATCATGTCGCTATGTTCCCGTTTTGGCCTGTAATGTTCTGCCTAATGTTCCTAGCAAGTCCTTGATTATAAAGGAATGTTCCAATGTACGTAATGTTCCTAGATTTTACTAGGTTGAAAATTTACGGATTAAGCAGTCCAACTCCCTTCCACGAAGTGCAACGCATCAGCCACTTTCCTAATTCTAACTTCATTCTTATACTATTACTTTTATAAGAACATTATGTACATACAGAACATTACTTCTATCCTATTGATTTCATTACGTTTCTATTGTTCTGTTTTTTAAATCTTTTTAGAACATTGCAGAACATTACGGAACATTGCCGAAAAACCCTCGTTTTGGCCTAGTTACTTAAACTTGACATTGTACAGTTTATGTGGTAAAATACAACTATGTTGTATGAATAAAAATTGATTAGCGTGTTGCGTTTGCTACTACCATGCCTTTTTACTTTGCAGTTCAACCACTTAGCGGCACGGTGTCGCTAAGTATCAACCTAGGAGATGTTATGTATCTATGTTATGCAGTTGTTTCTAAATATTGCGAAGGTGAAGTAGAACCTGCTCGCAACGCATTAGGCTATCGTGCGTGTAAGCCATGTGGCAACGAAATGGCAAAAGTCGAGTCCAAGTGGAAAGAGAGCATGGTCATACCAAGCAACAAGTCCACCCCGACTTATATCAGCGATGTAGAAATGCTCAAGCAGTTGAACCCAAAACGAACTATGTAGTCCCAACCACTTGGCGACATGTTGTCGCTAAGTATCAACCAAGGAGATGTAACCATGAAGATTGAAATAAAAGCAGATGTTGCTCACAACAGGGAGAAGCGCAAGGACAACACCTCCCTCAAGAAGTTTCGGGCTAATTGGAACCTGCGCTACCGTGAAGAAATGGAAATGCTACTCGCCCCCAACGAGGAAGACTTCTTACCCACCAACCCGTCAAGCAACGAGGTAGACTCATACACTGTGCTTAAGCAACACGTAAAGTTAGCGATACGTCAGCTCAACGACGCAACGAAGAACGGTGTGAGGCTAGACCACAAAAACTTTGTATTACTCGATGTTGCTAGTAACCTTAACGATGCAGTTAAACAATGTGAGAAAGGAAGATGAAATGAAGCAACCTAAAAGAGGTGCCCCCTATGTGGGCGATGACGTGGCTGAGTTCACGCACAATAACAAAACACATCGCACGCAAAGCGAGGCGTTCAAGGATGCAAACTATGCTAACGCATTTGAGCACGACGCAGGTATGTCCGACTGCAAGTTATTTATGTCGGAGATGGCGATGCTTGTCGTGCCACTTACCCTGTTCGGGTTCTTTGTGTATTGGCTTATTAACGCATTAGTGGAGGTGGCAAGATGATAGCAACTTGTATTGAAGATAACGATGGCGAGAGCCATGTATTGCACGAGGTTAGGCAGACGCTCGATGGTTTGAGTTACAGCATAACGCTGTCAGCTGAAGCCCCAGACTTGGCCTTAAAGATTGCTAGAGAGATACCACTTACTTATTGGAAGGAGGAAGTATGAAGGGCGAAGATAAGATATTCCTGTTGCAAGCCTACTACGCAGTTAGTGGCGGCGAAGCCATGAGGAAGAAATTCGAATCAAATAAACGCAATACGAAGAGGGTAGCGCACATAACCAATTCGTATACCAAGGAAGAAGTCCATGAGCAGTTTAACAAATTTATGGAGATGGAGAAAAATGAACAGATATAGAGTATTCGTATCGGGGTATGCCTACACGGAAGTGGAAGCACCCAACGCTGAAGAAGCCGAGGTGATAGCAAAGAAAAACATTGTGAGCGAGAGGTTTGGCATATGGGATATGCAGATGTCTTTCGTTTGCGATGAGTCAGATTTAATTGAAGTAGATGTACCAACACTTAGCGACATGGTGTCGCCAAGTACTAACCAAGAAGGAGTATAAGATGCAAAAGATGCAGAAAAAAACTTTAGCCTTACTCAAGGCTTTTAAGCGTGCTATTGAAGAAACCCCTGATAAACCCACATCTGTGATTGCTAAAGAGTTGGGTGTTTCTGCTCAACGCTTGTATCAGATTAAGCATATCTATATGCAGAGTTTGAAGCGTGCTATCAAGAAGAAGGAATACGGTATCACGAAGGTTCACGAAGAAAAAGCATTAGGGTTCAAGCCGACCATCATTCGTGGTGAACCTGATGATTTTGTGCAGTTCCGTGCGTTGCGTGAAGAGCATGAGACTTTGACGAAGGACTATGTCGAGTTGCATGACCAACACTTAGCATTGAAGAAGCAGTTTGATTTGATTCAAAAGGAAGCCTATAGGTTCCAAGTTGAGACGTTTGACCTCAAGGCTATTGTTAAATACTTAGAAGGAAAGGCAGGTCAAGAATGAGTTGGGGATATGGAACGAGCATGTGCAATGCCGCAAGAATAGAGCCGTTGCAAGATTATAATGCGGCACGCAAGCACTTTGATGATGTAACTCCTATCCGTGGGAGGGTGCAGGAGTGCAGACCTTTGGGTAGCAATCGCAGATACACATGGTATACCATCGAGAAGAATGATAACTGCATCCTTGAAGATGGCAACCCCATAGGTAAATTCGAGCGCACCTACTCTTGTGACCTAAGCACTCGCAAGATTATTGAGTATTTCAGTAATGGTGACATAGTATTGCATACTAATTACTGGAGGGGCCCAACGCTATTCGCATTTCTAACGTATACGTTGAGGCCTATCGGCACGATAAAGTCCTGTAAAGGTAAGTGGTATTTTGTCAACGGTGATGACCAATCGTTTATCTTTGATAGAACATTGACGTTGTCTAAAAATGACAAGGGACAATACATACCCAAGGACTATGTGCCCGAGAAGAAATACTCTATGAACAGAAAGGTTATGAACGCCCTGCGCACGAGGTATAGTTACTTCATCGACTACGGAAAGACTACGCTTGCGTTGTCGAATGAACTTGCTAAGGTGCTTGATGGCGCACAGATAACACAACTAAACTTCTCAGAGGTTCGGCTAGTATCACATGGCTATGCAAGTGAGCGAGCGCAGTTCAATCGTAGCACATTGATGGATGTTCTGCATGAGTATGAGCGCACGCAAGACTTAGAACTCTTGTATGAAGCCATGCTTTATGTATCCATGAGCGCAGGTAGGTGGGTATGGAACAGAGACGTAGTTATCTGCACACCTCAGCAGTTTGTTGATAGGATGGATGAGGTATTGAAGTATGAGAATAGAGAGACGGTGTTCACAGTAACTGAACAACCTGTTGGCTCTATGTTCATTGATAAAAACAAACGGTATTTTCTTGCAGTTTGAAACAATACTTGGCGACATGGTGTCGCTAAGTAACTTAACCAAGAAGAAGGAGTATTAAAGATGGCGAATGTATTTCTAAATAGAACGGCTACTCTCAAAGAAGCCGAGGACTTAATCATTGCACTAGGTGCAAATGGCACAATGCACTTGATGGGGGAGCCTGGGGTTGGTAAGACTTCAATGTTCCGTAATCTCGTGCGACGCACAGGGTATATGGGTATCTATATCGACGCACCTAACATCGAGTTGGGTGAGTTGGGTATTCCGATTCCTAACCACGAGACTAAGACTACTCGTATCTATCCTAACGAGCAGTGGGGTTTCCATGTTAACGAGCCGAAGGTTATCTTCATCGACGAGTTTACTAAGGCGCACCAAGCAGTTAAGAATATGCTACACCCTATGCTTAACACACCACGCATGATTATGGGTATCCCATTGCATGAGAAAGACATTGTGATAACGGCAGGTAACTATTCGGGCGATGGTGTTGGCGATGTGATGATGGCTCACTCCCGTAATCGGATAAGCGTAATCACTGTTAAGAAACCACATGCAGGGTTTAATCCTGATGGTTCAGTTGATGGTGATTCATGGGGTGCGTGGGCAATCCACAACGATATAGCCCCTGAGATTCTTGCGTGGGTTAAGCAACACCCCGAGACGCTTGCGTCTTACCTCGACCAATCTCAAGAGTTGAACAAGTATATCTTCAACCCAAGGGATGCGCAGAAGTCTTTTGTTTCGCCACGTTCTCTTGCTAGAGCATCAGAGATTGTTAAGAAGCGCGACCGTCTGACCGAGAACGTAGTTGTCTGTGCGCTAGAAGGTACGATAGGCGCAGCAGGTGCTCGTGACCTGATGACATTCATTGAGGTAGCAGATGCACTACCATCATGGGAGTCTATCTTGAAAGACCCGAACAATGCGCAAGTTCCTGCATCACCTGTTGCTCTGTGTATGTTGGCGTTCAGCGCAGTTCAGAAGATAGAGAGAGATTCAATCGGTAAGTTCTTCACATACTTGAAGAGGACACCGAAGGAGTTGCAGTCTGTATTTTGTCTGACAGGTATGAAGAATGATGACAAGAAGAAGTTGTTCCTCACGAGCCAACCATTCGTTGATTGGATGCGTGTTAACCAATACTTATTCTAAGGAGGAAGTATGAAACAGATAGTAGGAATCCGTAAAGAAAAGCAATACTTAGTCTGCTACAACATGCGACATCCTGACAAACGACCTAGAGGTCGTAAGCTTAAACGCTTAAGGGCAAGTTGCTATGCCAAGATGGATAGAAGGCTAAATAGATTAAGAAGTGGGCTTAACGAATACATCTTAGATGTGCTTAGACAACGTGTGCCCAAGGTTCGGTTTAGTGTTCCCGATTGTCCAATGATGCGTTACAAATAAGGGGGAAGTATGGGTGAGAAAGAAGAAGTTTCAAAGTTAGCTGACCAAGCAATAGAGATACGGGAACGTATCGGTAGTATGTTGGGCGAGGATAAGTATAACTTAGGCGCAGTAATGAGTGCCCTAGTTAACATTCTTGTGGACACTGCGCTAGAACAGGCAAACATGTCACCAGAAAGGATAATCTTAATCTTTGCTCAAGCAGTAGACCATGCAGTAGAAGTAAACAAAGAACAACTTGAAGAAGAAAGGAAGGAAGCTAAATGGCTAAACTAACAGCAGAACAGCGCATCGAAAGATGCCATGTCCAACTAATGAAACACCCGAACTTTTGTTTGTTCTCAGGGTTGTTTATGATTGGTAAGGTATCCGTCTCGGATGAGGTGGAGACGGCAGTAACCAATGGACTAGAGGTAGAGTATGGTCGTGAGTTTGTGGATATGCTCAACGATAAAGCGTTGGCGTTTCTTGTCTTGCACGAGAACATGCACAAGGCATATCGTCACATGGTTGTATGGCAAGGGTTGTATAAGAAGAACGCAAACCTTGCTAACATGGCTTGTGACTTTGTTATCAATCTACAACTCCAAGAATACGACCCGAAAGGGGAGGTGATAGAGTTGCCTACCGATGAGAACGGTGAAACGATTGGTTGCATTGACGAGGAGTTTCGAGGTATGGATGCGCACCAAGTCTTCCTGTTGCTAGAGAAGAAGTTGGGCCCTAACTACGGTAAGCGCAAAATTAAAGTCTTGCGTGGCGTGACTGTGGAGTGCGATGACCCCAACGCTGATGGTGGTGGCGAGGGTGATGGTGATGGGGATGGCGACGAGGAAAGTGATGGTGATAATCCTTACGGCAAGCCTATGGACAAGCATGACTGGGAGGGTGCAAGCAGTATGTCTGAGAAAGAGGTGAGTGATAACGCTAAAGAGATTGAGAGTGCGTTGCGTCAGGGTGCTATCTTGGCAGGTAAGATGAAGGGTAATCTCTCTAGAGATATACAGGAGTTGCTCACTCCAAAGATTGATTGGAAGGAAGCGTTGCGTGATTTCATTAAGACTTCTACGCAAGGCAAAGACCAATCCACTTGGAAGAGATTGCACAAGCGTTACATCGGTATGGATATTATCATGCCCTCATCGTATGATGAGAAGATTGGTTCTATCGTAATTGCTGTTGACACATCAGGCTCTATCGGTGGTGCTGAGTTGGCACAGTTCTTAGGTGAGGTTAAGTCTATCTGTGATGAGGTATCACCTGAGAGGATTGACTTGTTGTATTGGGATACTGAGGTTGCATCGCATGAGACATACAGTAACAACGAATTGGCAGGGCTAATCGAATCTACCAAAGCGAAAGGTGGTGGAGGGACTGACCCCGTATGCGTGCCGAAGTATATTAAGAAGAAGCAACTCGTGCCCGAGTGCGTGATTATGCTAACCGATGGTTATATAAACAAACAAAAGGATAGCGACTGGCAGTTGAACATGCCTGTCTTGTGGTGCATCAAAGGCAACCCACGTTTTGATGTAAAGGTAGTAGGTAAGGTAGTGCACATAGAGTAGTAAACAACAGGTTACTTGGCGACATCATGTCGCTAGGTAACTACCAACTTAACCAAGAAGAAGGAGTATCAGTATGGAAAATACCATAAGTATTGCATCGTCAGCGATGCTAGTCGAAATGTCCATTAGTACATGGACTGCTCGTAAGTTAGATAAGAAGGTGTCAGCCGAGGTTGATGCGTCTAAAGGCACGAAGACACAGGCAGGTAACTACAACAAGAACTTACTTGCTGGCACAGGCTTTCTTGATACTATAGTAAAGTATGCGGCTAACGCTAGGTCTTGGCATATCTCTCAGACTTTGCCGTGGTCGGACAACGGCTTACGCTTACTGCCGACGTCTAACTTTATGAACTACACCAAGCAACGCAATCTGTTAGAGGAGAACTATATGGCGTTGGTTGATAAGTTCCTCATAGCATATCCTAACCTAGTGAGTGCCGCAGCATTTCAGTTAGGTGATTTGTTTGACCGTGACGAATACCCTAGCGTGGAGAAAATAGCGCACAAGTTTAAGTTCTATGTTAACTATCTACCTGTGCCGATGGCAGGGGATTTCCGTATCGACATCAACGAGGAAGCCAAGAGCGATATTATAAGTTCCTGTAATGTTGCTTACGAAGAACGTCTTAACAACGCAATGCGTGATGCGTGGTCTAGGTTGCACGACTGCTTGACTCGCATAAGCGACCGACTGCAATTCGATGCACCTGACTATGACAATGGAATCAAGAGCAAGCCTCGTGTATTCCGTAACACGTTAGTAGAGAACGCTGTGGAGTTAACAGAGCTTTTAAAACATTTTAACCTTACGAAAGATACTAACCTAGAGCAAGCACGCTTGGATTTGTATAACGCAATTAAGCATCACGATGCCGATTCGTTACGCAATAGTCACGAAGCTCGTGAGATTGTAAAGAGTAAGGTCGATGAAATACTTGGCAAGTTTAACTTTTAAGGAGATACATTATGCATATTGTAGAAATAGATAAGTCCAGTCTATCTGGCAAACACAAGTTGTACGAGCACGATGCTTTGCTAGACGATTTCGTCCACGCAGTTTCGTTGGCAAAGCCTTTGCTTAACTTTGTTGCAACGGATGACCTATGCAAGTCAGTCTATCGCACCTTTAAAACCGACACAGGCGAGATAGATAGACGCCAATGTAATTTACTTACAGGGGTTGAGGTCTATCAAAACGGTGAGAAGCTTGGCGAGATAGGTATAGCCGACATATATCGTCGCAACGAAGGACAGGTGTACGTCTACACGGTATCCTCATTCCGTATTGATAAGGAAAGAGGTGACTACAACAGAACATACAACAAGGATATGAAGGTAGCACTACGCAAAGTCAAAGAGGTTATGTATCCTAGGATAGATGAAGAGTTGATTAAAGCCGTAAAAGATACTGTGTCTAACAGACTATGTAGCGTATTAAACTCTGCACGACAAGCCGCAAGGTGGTCGATGGATACTGAAGATGAAGCGTTGACGTATGCTATGGCAGCATATAAGGCTATCCTTAACCAGGAATCTACAGTAACCTTACCTGCTAACCTCGCTACTGTTAAAGCATCAGCACAAAGATATGGCGAGGAGAGGGACTTCATGCAAATCATGGAAGCCTACGAACAAGTCAGGATATTGCATGTTGATTATGCGCAAAAGAATAGAGGCCATGCAGTTCAGTTACGCATAGATGGTAGTTATGTAGTGTATACCTTTGGTGCAGGAATTACTGATGATATACGCAAATATAAATCAATAGACGACTTGCCTAAACACTTAGCCGATAAAGTATCTGCGTTACAGTTAGTGAACGGTGATGAAGCACATAGCCACATAGGTATTAAACTTAAAGGTGGTAATGGTGAGGTTGAAACATTTTACTTTCTAGTAGATGGTGATATACTATTTAAGTAACTTCTTGGTTACATGTATGAAAAATGCAGTGCTGTATTTTTATCTAGCATGATGTAACTTACGGCGTCGGGAAACCGAGCATCTCCAATATCGCAAGTAGGATGCGCAATCTGCTTTAGCCTACACAAAGCCCTCTTCGGAGGGCTTTTTTATTGGTTACTTGGCGACATCGTGTCGCTAAGTAACTAGGGTTTGTCCCTATAAAATAAATTAAAATAACTGTTGCAATCGCAATGAGTTTAGGACTATACTGTGTCAATAGTATAAAAAATAAATAGGAAAAGTAAACATGACTACACCTGAGTCTAAGGTAAAAAAAGCCGTCTCTAAAATATTAGACGCACACGGAATATATTACTTCTATCCATCTACGCATGGCTATGGCAGGTCGGGCATCCCTGACATCATAGCATGCAAGAACTCCATCTTCATAGCAATTGAATGTAAGGCAGGCAAGGGCAAGACAACTGCCTTGCAAGACCGTGAAATAAAACGCATCAAGCAATCAGGTGGCATAACATTTTTAATCAACGAAACAAACATTGACCAACTAACGGAGTATCTAAATGGAATCTAACGAAATGAAAAATCCCACCAGTTCTCAAACAGAATTAAATGATGGCGTTGCAATAGTTCTTGCACGCATGGAAACTCACCCCGAAGAGTTCTTTACAACATCAACTGATAAATGGAAATTTATCTACCACGAATATTTTAGAGATGCCATGACCGAAACGGAAAAGGGAATGATATTCGACAAGATAAGACAGATACGTAGAAGTGAATTAACTATGAAAGTTATGATGGTAATGACCGATGGCATGAAGGAATCGGAATCTTTAGCTATTAATAAACATAGAAAGTTGTTCCCCGAACCTGCCGTTCTAGCAGGGGGTGGAAAGGTAACTTACGGATGAACATACTAACAGTAGACTTCGAAACATTTTACGCAAGAGATTATTCTTTAACTAAGTTAACGACTGAAGAATATTTGCGTAGTGATAGGTTTCAAATTATTGGCGTATCAGTAAAGGAGAACGATGGTGAGGCTGTATGGTTTAGTGGTAATGATAGAGAGGTATCTGAGTTTCTTGGTAAGTATGACTGGCGTAATTCTTTTGCTCTTGCCCATAATGCTATGTTTGACGGTGCTATTCTTTATTGGTGGTTTGGTATTAAACCGATGGCTTGGCTTGACACACTTAGCATGGCTCGTGCGACAGATGGCCTCGATGCAGGAAACTCGCTTAGTAAACTTGTGGAGCGATACTCTTTGGGAAGAAAGGGAACAGAAGTTATCGACGCCCTCGGGCAACGACGTGAAAATTTTTCTCGTGACGAACTCTCTGCATATGGTGCGTATTGCATTAATGACGTGGAGCTAACCTACAAATTATTCTATGTTTTAGTAGAACGCTTTTCTAAATCTGAGTTGCAACTTATCAGTTTAACAATAAAAATGTTTTCCGAACCAGTTCTGCGCCTTAATAGCCCTTTGCTTGAACAACATCTTATGCAGGTAAAAGCAAGAAAAGAGAAATTGCTCGAGGCTTGCATATCAGATAAAGACACGTTGATGTCTAACCCTAAATTTGCCGAACTACTTATTAGTTTAGGCGTTGAACCACCTATGAAAGAAAGCCCTGCCAATGGAAAGCGCACTTTCGCTTTTGCTAAAAGCGACGAAGGATTCAAAGAACTTGCCCAACACCCTGACGAGAGAGTCCAAGCCCTTGTCTCGGCAAGACTGGGAACAAAGAGCACCCTTGAAGAAACCCGAACTCAACGGTTTATCAATATCTCTTTTCGAGGTGAAATGCCTGTCCCCCTTAGATACTATGCCGCCCATACAGGTAG